>Ga0163152_10000022_pt1 | contig 259128 bp, 232 predicted proteins | sample OliLakLV19MP8IB2_FD_148635 | JGI IMG/M metagenome (GOLD analysis project Ga0163152, IMG submission 148635) | Freshwater microbial mat bacterial communities from Lake Vanda, McMurdo Dry Valleys, Antarctica - Oligotrophic Lake LV.19.MP8.IB-2 | ecosystem: Environmental > Aquatic > Freshwater >... | reverse complement strand
AAGAGCGGGAAATGATCGAGCCCCAGGCGAAATCTGGTGACCCGGTAGGCGAAATCGCGCCGCCCACCGAGGCTGAGTTGAATCCCACAAATCCGATCCCGTTCATGACCAGTTCTTCAGACCTTCCCTAAAGGCCAGCCGCGCGAGCATGCCGCCTGGATCGCCATCACGCATCTGTTCAACCACCAGGCTCATCATCGTGGCCAGGTCACCACCCTGCTGTTCCAGGCCGGGCACGACCCGGGGGTCACGGACTTTGTGCATTCCGCGCTGAAGCCGGCCTAGCTACGGCTCGTCGTACTTCTTTGCGCTGTCGCGGGCGCGCCCTTCGCACCCAAGCGTCGCCGTGAGTCGCATTGCGGTCTAGACTATCGCATCCACCGAAAACCAGACCGCCAACGCCATGCAAGTACTTCGCCCGACCCTGCTCAGCATCGCCCTGACTGGAATACTGGCAGGCTGCGCCACGCCGATGATGACACCCATGAAAGACAACGCTGCCCTTTCCGCGCCGCCCAGCCTGCGACCACCGGTCGCCGAAGCGCAGCCCTACACCGTCGAATCGCCGAACGGCAACCGCATCGACGAGTACTACTGGCTGCGCGACGACGAACGCAAAGACCCGCAAGTGATCGCTTACCTTGAAGCCGAGAACGCCTACAAGGATGCCATGCTGGCACCGATCCGGCAGCTCAAGCAGCAGCTCAATGAGGAGATCGTCGCGCGCATCAAGCAGGACGATGCCAGCGTGCCCTACCGCAAGGGCGGCTACTGGTACTACACGCGCTACGAGACCGGGCAGGAGTATCCGATTTACGCGCGACGCAAGGGCTCGATGGATAGCCCGGAGCGCATCCTTCTAAACGTCAATGAGATGGCCAAGGGCAAGGATTTTTTCCAGGTCGACGATGTTGCGGTCAGTCCCGATGCGCGGATGCTCGCGTGGGCCGAAGATGAAGTCGGCCGCCGCCAGTACGTAATCAAGGTCAAGAACCTCGAAACCGGTGAGGTTCTTCCAACCCGCATCGAGAACGCTGAAGACAATATCGAATGGGCCGCGGACAGCCGCACCTTCCTCTATGTAGAGAAGGATCCGGTCACGCTGCTCGGCTACAAGGTGCGCAAGCATCAGCTCGGCACTGAGCCGAAGAACGACCCGCTGGTCTGGGAGCAGACCGATGAGAGTTTCTATACCAGCGTCGCCAAGACCAAGGACGACAAGTACCTGCTGATCGGCACGCAGAGCACGGTCTCCAGCGAATACTGGTATGCGGATGCAGCCGACCCAACGCTCAAGTTCAAACTGTTTCTTGAGCGCGAACGCGATCATGAATATCAGGTCGAGCACTTCGAGAACCGCTGGATCGTACGTACGAACTGGCAGGCGAAGAACTTCAAGGTTGTCGAAGTCGACCGTGGCGATGAGGCCAATCGCTCCAAGTGGCGTGACCTGATCGCGCACAACCCGGAAGGCTTCGTGCACGGCTTCGACCTGTTCCGCAGCTTCATGGCCGTTGAGGAACGCTCCGGCGGCCTGCGCAAGATCCGGATCCGGCCCTGGGACGGCTCGAGAGAGAGCTTCATCACGGCGGACGAACCAACCTACACGACCGGTCTCGCACAGAACGAGGAAATCGACACCGACGTCGTCCGCTACGTCTACACGTCGCTGACGACGCCACGTACGACCTACGACTACGACACGCGGCGTGGCGTCCAGGTCTTGCTGAAGCGCGATCCGGTGCTCGGTGACTTTGATCCTGCGCGCTATGCAAGCGAGTTCGTCTGGGCGACCGCACGCGATGGCACGAAGGTGCCGGTTTCGATCGTGTACCGGCGCGACACACCGCGCGACGGTACGGCGCCGCTGCTCCAGTACGGCTATGGCTCGTACGGGCTCACCATGGATCCGACATTCTCGATCCCCAATCTGTCGTTGCTGGATCGCGGCTTCATCTACGCCATTGCGCACATCCGCGGCGGACAGGAGATGGGCCGCGCCTGGTACGAGAACGGCAAGCTGCTGAACAAGATGAATACGTTCACGGACTTCATCGACGTGACGCGCTGGCTCGTCGCGAATCGCTATGCCGATCCCAGGCGTGTATTCGCGCGTGGCGGCTCGGCCGGTGGCCTGCTGATGGGTGCTATCGTCAACCTGGCACCGCAGGACTATCGCGGTATCGTCTCGCTGGTGCCGTTCGTCGATGTGCTGACCACGATGCTGGATGAGAGCATTCCGCTGACGACCAATGAATTCGATGAATGGGGCAATCCGAAACTGAAGCCCTACTACGACTACATCGGCAAGTACTCCCCGTACGACAACATTGAACGAAAGGCCTATCCCGCGATCTACATTGGCACGGGACTCTGGGACAGCTACGTGCAGTACTGGGAGCCCGCCAAGTACGTTGCACGACTGCGCGCCCGCAAGACCGACTCGAACCCGCTGATTTTCCGCACCAATATGGAAGCGGGTCACGGCGGCAAGTCGGGACGGCTCGAGCGCTTCGAAGAAGTCGCCGAACAGTGGGCCTTCATCATTGATCAGGCACAACAGCGGTGACGAGCACTCGACGTACTTTTCTGCAAAGCAGCGCAGCGATGGGCGCCGCGGTTGCTCTCGGAGGTCAGGGGATGACTCAAGCCAAAGCTCGACAAGCACCCGCTGCGGCTGCGGGCGTGCTGTGGCTCGGCGGTGATCTCGAAGTCGCGCGGATGGGCTTCGGCGCAATGCGGATCACCGGTGAGGGGATCTGGGGTGAGCCAGCCGACGCTGCAGCGGCGAGGAGCGTCGTGCGTCGCGCCGCCGAACTCGGCGTGAACTTCATCGACACGGCCGATGCCTACGGGCCTGCAGTCAGCGAGCGGCTGCTGCGCGAGGCGTTGCACCCTTATGCGCACGGCATGATCGTCTCGACCAAAGGTGGCATGACACGCTCAGGGCCGAATCGCTGGACTGCCGATTGCAGCCCCGAACACCTGCGTGCCGCCTGTCAGGCGAGCCTGCGGAACCTGAAGATGGAGCGGCATGACGTCTATCAGCTGCACACGGTCGATGCCAAGGTGCCCTACGAAGACTCGATCGGAGAACTCGCCCGAATGCGGAACGAAGGCAAGATCCGCCACGTCGGCGTTTCGAACGTCAACGTCGAGCAACTCGCGCTCGCACGTTCGATCGTTCCGGTTGTGTCGGTTCAAAACCGGTACAACGTTGCCGATCGCAGCTCAGAGCCCGTGCTGCTCGAATGCGAACGATCCGCCATCGCGTTCATTCCGTGGGCGCCACTTGCGCAGCGGGCCGTGGCGACCGAGACGCCAGACCCGCGGGTCGCCGCGCTGCAGGTTGTCGCAACTGAACGTGGCATCAGCATTCACCAGGCAAATATTGCCTGGCTGCTGGCAAAGTCGACGGTGATGCTGCCGATTCCCGGGACGTCGCGGGTCAAGCATCTTGAAGAGAATGTTGCTGCGGCCAGCATTCGGCTGACCGCCGCTGAGATGCAACGGATCGGGTGAAACAACTATGCGAACTTTGAAACTCTTTATCGTTTGGTCGAGCATGCTCGCCGCCCTCTCATTGCAGGCTGCAGAGCCACGTCAGACAGCCATCTTCGCCGGCGGCTGCTTCTGGTGTGTCGAGGCGGCGTTTGACTCTACCGATGGAGTCACCGACGTCGTCTCCGGTTACTCAGGAGGCGCCGTCGCAAACCCTTCCTATGAGCAGGTCACCCGCGGCGGCACCGGCCACGCCGAAGTCGTGCAGGTCACTTACGATCCCAATAAAATCAGCTACGCGAAGCTGCTGGAAATCTTCTGGCGCAACGTCGATCCGTTCGATGGCGGTGGACAGTTCTGCGATCGCGGTGACAGCTATCGCGCTGAGATTTTCGTTGGCAGTGATCTCGAGCGGGTACAGGCAGAGGCTTCCAGGCAGTCGCTCGAAAAGCGCTTTGACCGTCCCGTCGCGACCCGGATTTCCGGTGCCAGTGAGTTCTATCCGGCCGAGGGTTACCACCAGGACTATCACCGCAAGAACCCGGTCCGCTACAAGCTATACACTACCGGTTGCGGGCGCGCGGCACGCCTGAGCGAGGTGTGGGGCCCACCCAAGCCCTGAACGGGCACTCGGCGGGCCGGATGCCCCGTTCAGCCTGCAGACAGGTCGCGTGGCAGATCATGAACGCACAAGGGGTCGTGAGTCGGCCCCGAGGAGGCGGCAATGAAAACCACCCTGATGTTCGGCACACTGGCTATTGCCCTGGTCAGCCTCAGTGCACAGGCTGCGGGGCCGTTCAAACCGCGCGTCGATGAGTCGAATGAGCGGCGGACCGAGCAGCGGCAGGAGCAACGGAACGACCGCCGCGATGACCGCCGTCACGACCGTCGCGATGACAGGCGCTATGACCAGCGCGACAACCGTGATCAGCGCGATCGACGCGACCAGCGCGATCGACACGACAACCGGGACAATAGTCATCGTTATGAGGGTCGCGCAGTCCGTCACTACAGCGTGCCGAACCGCAACAACTACCGTTGGCGCGATGACCGCGGCCGCTACTGGCAGAACGACCGCCGCTGGTATGACGACTATCGCGTTCGTTATTTCCGCTACGACAGCGGCCGCTACTACTCCCGGCAGCGTTACTCCATCGGCTTCTACTACCCACCGTCGAGCTTCACGATCCGCCAGTGGAGCCGCGGCGATCGGTTGCCACGCTCGTACTATCAGCCGCGCTACGTCATCGCAGACTACTGGCGGTTCGATCTGTACGATCCGCCGTTCGGTTCAGACTGGGTGCGCGTCGGCGACGATGCCCTGCTGATCGATAGCCACACCGGTGAGGTGCTTGAGATCGTTTACAACCTCTACGGGTACCGTTGAGCCTCAAATCTGCTCAGCGCTGACAACGTAGCGCAGCGGTCCGCCGGGATCGACGGCGTTGAACGGATAACAGGTTACGAGCGTCAGCATCGGCACCGCCGCATCGAGCGAAATCCGCATGCGGCGGCTGTCGACGACTCGTGCATCGGTCACGCGGTAGTCGACCCGAGCGCCGCCCGGGAGTTCGATGCGCACCTGCTCGCCGAGCACCACACGCTGCAACAGCTGAAAGTGCGTGTCCCGGTGCGCGGAGATGATCGCATTGCCACGCTCGCCCGGTTGGACGCTGGCTGGGTCGTGCGTGGGACCGAACGCAAGGTTGCGGCCGTTCGAACCCTCCAGGATCACAAGCGGTCCGTGTACGCCGACGAACAGTCGACCGACGGGTCGCGTGTCAGCCCAGGGCCACGGACGCGGGTTGGGCGCGCCGCGTTCGGCACGCAGCCAGGCCGCATCGATCAGTGCCTGCGCGGCGACCGCCTTCACCTCGATCCAGCCCGCTGCGGCGAGACACCCTAAGCCCGCTGCCACCAACAGCACCACGCCGATTCGCCGCGGGCTCACGCCCGCACTCTGCGCAGTGCCGGCATCACCCACAGCATCGCCGCAGCGAGCAACAGCGCCCCGATCCACAGCAGCAGCGGTCCAGGCGTCGCCGTCGGCGCAAAGCCGGTCGAGCGTGCCCAGGCCGTGCCGGCCGGCGCGGAACCTGGCACCTGCAGCGGCATGGCACCGGAGCCGAGTGGGCGCACCGGCGTGACGTCCACCGCCACCAGACTGGTGTAGTCACTGACCAGATGATGCGCGAGCGCAAGCGCGGTGATCTGCTGTTCAAGCTGATTGGAATCCGGTCCACCGAAGTTCTTGCGTCGCGCCAGCGCGCCGATTCTCTCGCGGGCCCAGAGTTTGGCCAGCCCCGGCTCGCCGTGGGTCTTCTGGATCGCCAGCTGTCGCATCCAGGGCCCGTCCGGACCCCGACCCGACAGCGTCAGCAGGCCGCGTGGTTCGCGCGGCAACTTGACTGCGACGACCAGCGGATCGCCGGCGTACAGATCGCGCGGCAGATCTGCCGCAAGCTCAGCCCGAAGTCCATCCGGCCAGCGCAGCTCCAGATCGACCAGCGTCGGCTGCTCCAGCTTGCGAAACAGATCCGTCATCCGCTCCGTCACCTGCGCCGCATCGGCGATGAACAGATGGCTGCCGCGCCCGGCCGCCGCGGCCTCGCGCATGAAGTACGCATTCGGCGCGGAACCGATGCCCACCGTGAACAGCCGCGCGCTCTGAATGCGCTGGTGAATCATGCCGACCAGCTCGGACTCATTCCCGACGCTGCCATCGGTGATGAACACGATCTGCCGCAGCGTCTCGGAATTGACGGGCATCGTAAACGCCAGTTCCAGCGCAGAACGCATTTCAGTGCCGCCGTCGGCATCGAGCCCGGCAATGTACGCCCCGGCGCGCATGCGGGTGGCGATGTTCACCGGCTGCATCGTCCTGAACAGACTGCTCGCGTCGTTGCTGAAACGGATGATATTGAAGCGATCAGCAGGCGTGAGCCGCTCGATGCCGAGCCACAGCGCAACGCGGGCCTGGTCGATCGAAGTGCCGGACATCGAGCCGGAGGTATCGATGATGAACAGCACTTCGCGCGGCAAGGATCGAGTCGAGACGCGCTGCGGGGGTGTCAACGTGACTATCGCGAAAGTGTCATCCCCGCTGCGTTCCGAGAACACTGCCGCGTGCAGTTCCGGCGCGACCACAGGCGTCCAGACCAGCTCGAAGTCGCGATCAGCCGGCACATGCTTGGCCGACAGCACAACGTGCTGCTGACCGTCGCGCTGGTGGCGCTTGATCGGGTGATGCAGGCTCTCCAGCGTTGCCATGGCAAAGCCGGGCGCAAGCTGCACGTCGATATCGATGCGCTGTGGTTTGGCATCGACGAGTTCCAGGGTGGGCTCGGGAGTTGCCTCGGTTTGCGCCGGTTCGCCAGGGTGGTATCGCGGCGTGATCGCGAGCGGCAGCGCGAGGGTGTAGCGCCCGTCGCGCGGCGCGATCGTATCCAGGTATGCGATCTCGATCGTCACCGACGACTTCGGCGCAATATTGGCAACCGCCGTCGTGAACAGGTTCGGTCGCTGCTGTTCCACCAGACTCGCCTGCCGGCCCTCGACGCGGGCGCGCTCGTAGGTCGCGCGCGCCTCTGCCTTGCGCTGGATCTCGCCGCGGATTCGTCGCTCGCCGATCTGCATCTGCAGCTCGTCGACCGCAGCCGTCGTGGACAGCGGAAACACATACATGCCCTCGACCCATTCATCGGCGCTGTTGGTGAATTCCTGCACGACGATTACGCGCGCGACGTTGCCCGTCACGGTCGCCCGGATCCGGGTCGACTGGCGCAGCGCCCAGCTGACTTCGCCATTCACGGCATTGCGCAACAGCAAGCTGCCGCTGCCCGCATCGTCGACGGTCGGGGCGGCGCCCCGGGAGGTCGGACCGAAGAACCCCAATGACAGTAGCACCAGCATCCCGAGTCCCTGCTGGAGGCGTACCCGCCAACCCAGGGTGCCTGCATTCCGCGTGCGATTCATGTTCCCCGCTCCCGTTCTGCTGCGCGGCAAACACCGCTCGCATTCATTTGAACGGGCTTGCAATGCAGGGGTCGGGCGCGATTCCGACGGTTTCGAGGCCGAATAAGGCGAATCGGGGCAGCAAAGAGCGCAGCAAGGGTCGCGACCCGGGTTAGACTTCGCGCCCTTCCGCCCGGTCTGGATAATCGTAGTGACTTCGCCTTTTGCAGAACTCGGCCTGACCGACTCCGTGCTCGCGGCGCTGGTCGATGTCGGCTACGAGTCCCCGTCACCGATCCAGTCGGCGACGATCCCGGTGCTGCTGGAGGGCCACGATCTCGTCGGCCAGGCGCAGACCGGTACCGGCAAGACCGCCGCGTTTGCGCTGCCGCTGCTGTCGATGCTGGCCCTCGACCGGCGCGAGCCGCAAGTCCTCGTCTTGGTGCCAACGCGGGAACTGGCGATTCAGGTCGCGGAGGCATTCCAGAAGTACGCCGCACGCATGCCGGGCTTTCATGTGCTGCCCATCTATGGCGGCCAGAGCTACACGCCACAGCTGAACGCACTGAAGCGTGGCACGCACGTGATCGTCGGCACGCCCGGCCGCGTCATGGACCATCTCGAACGCGGCACGCTGAAACTGTCGACACTGCGATTCGTCGTGCTCGACGAAGCCGACGAGATGCTCGCGATGGGCTTCGTCGATGCGATCGACCGGATCCTCGAACAAGCACCGTCGGAGCGGCAGGTGGCGCTGTTCTCAGCGACGATGCCGGCACCGATCCGGCGCATCGCGCAGAAGCATCTGCGTGATCCGCGCGAAGTCACGATACGCTCCAAGACCATGACCGCCGCCAACATCCGCCAGCGTTACTGGGTGGTTGCCGGCATGCACAAGCTCGATGCGCTGACGCGGATTCTCGAGGTCGAGCCGTTCGATGCAATGCTGGTTTTCGCGCGCACCAAGCAGGCGACCGTGGAGCTTGCCGAGAAGCTCGAAGCGCGCGGCTTTGCGGCCGCAGCACTCAACGGCGACATCATCCAGGCGCAGCGCGAGCGGACCGTCGCGGCGCTGAAAGCCGGCAAGATCGACATTCTTGTTGCCACGGATGTGGCAGCACGCGGGCTCGATGTGGAACGTATCGGGCACGTCGTCAATTTCGACGTCCCCTACGACAGCGAGTCGTACGTTCATCGGATCGGTCGCACGGGCCGTGCGGGTCGCAGCGGCGAGGCGATCCTGTTCATCGCGCCACGCGAACGCAACATGCTGCGCGTTATCGAGCGCGCGACACGGCAGCCCATCGAGCCGATGAACCTGCCGACCGTGCACGACGTGAACCAGCGACGGGTCGCCAAGTTCAAGGAGCGACTGACTGCGGCGATGCAGACAGAGACCCCGGCGATGCTGCGCCCGATTATCGAAGAGTTCGTTCGCGAGACCGGCGCCGACCCACTTGATGTCGCTGCGGCACTGGCGACCCTCGCTCAAGGGAAGTCTTCATTGCTGGTCAGCGATCGGCGAGAACAGCCCACCGAAACTGTGTCGGACGACCAATCTGGCGAACGGCCGCGCAAGCACCGACCCAAACGCGGCCACGACGAACCGCAGGCGACCTATCGGGTAGAAGTGGGTCGTCAGCATGGCGTGCAACCGGGCAACATCGTCGGCGCGCTCGCCCACGAAGGTGATCTCGACGGCTCGCAGATCAATGGCATCAAGATCCACGATGACTACACGCTGGTGCGCTTGCCAGCGGATCTGCCGAATCCAGTGCTGGCGAAACTTCGGCGCGTCAAGGTGCGCGGTCAGCCGCTCGAGATCAAGCGATTGCGGGGAAGGCCCTAGCAGCGCCACTGGGACTACGTTTCCGCTTCAGGTAACGTAAGGCTGATGCGCTATGCGATCGGCTGTCTGTCTCCCAACCCTTCTGTGCGGGGTGATGTCGAAGCGCTGGGCATCGCGATCCGGGTGATCGCCGGGCGCGAGCCTGCGCTGCGCATCGTCGTACTGCCTCTCGGCATACTGCGCGCACCGCAGGACTTCGCGTGGTCTGAACTCCAGAAAGTGGCGCGCGACTGCAGCGTCTATATCTCCGGGGCCGAATCGTTCAGCGGCAAGTTGCAGGGTTTCATCCTGGCGCCCAACGACGAACCACCCCTGCTGCAGGCGTCCATGGCTACGCAGCCAGCAGCGGCGCACGTGCGCATCTGCGAAACCCCCTACGGCGTGCTCGCCTGCCTGCCGGGCGATGACCCTTGGTTCCCGGAGTACGTACGCCTCGCGGTGTTTCATGGCGCCGAGATCCTGTTGAATCCGTGCGCCGAGCAGCGTGATCAGCAGAGCGAAGCACGGCAGCTCTCGCGCAGCGCGCGAGCCTGGGAAAACCACGCCGTGCTCGCCTGTGCCAGCGCCGAGTCAGACGGCGAGAATCTGGTCGAGATCTGGGACCATGCCGGTGAGCTGGTAGTCCAGGGCCACGGCGGATCCGCGACAGCCATCGTGGATCTGGCGGCGCTGCGCGAGCGGCGCCGCGATCCCTGGGTGAATTTTCCGGCGACGCTGCGCACCCAGTTGTATGCCGGCTTCTACGAACGTGGCGCCACGACTCAGACGGCTGCGGATTCGGGCCCGGCCTACGACGTGCTGCTGATGCAGGCGCACCAGGTCTTTGCAACCGATCCGCAAACCCGCGACGCGACCATCCAGGGCAACCTGCAACGTGCCCTGGCGATCGCGCGACCGTTCTGCCTGCGACCTGCCACGCGGCTGGCGGTATTTCCGGAGTTCTTTCTGCAGGGATCGGCCATTGGACAGACACTCGATTGGTGGGAGCGCATGGGGATTCGCGTTCCGGGTCCCGAAACGGAACAGCTGGCGGCCTTTGCGCAGCAGTGCAACGTGTTTGTCTGTGGCGCGGTGCTGGAGTTCGACCCGACCTGGCCGCAGCGTTACTTCAACACGGCCCTGATCATGGCTCCGAGCGGCGAGATCATTCTCAAGTACCGCAAGCTGCAGTGCGCGGACCTGAACGGTATCCTGAACGTGACTACACCCGGCAACATCTACACCGAGTACGTCGCCCGCTACGGCGAAAACGCATTGATACCGGTCGTCGATACTGAGATCGGCCGCCTTGGCACCTTGATCTGTTTCGATTCCAACTGGCCGGAGCTGTGGCGCGCACTCGCGCTGCAGGGTGCGGAGGTCATCTGCCATCCCACGTCGGAGATTCACAGCGAGCGCCGCGGCCCCTGGGGGCGTGCCAAGCGGGCTCACGCAGCCGAGAATGTTGTCTATGTCGCGAGTGCCAACGCCGGCAGCGAACAATTTTCCGCACAGGCGCCCGTCACTGCGATGAATCGCGGCCATTCAGCGCTGATCGATTTTCACGGCCGTATCGCAAGCTCAGCCGACGGACCCGGCGTCGTGCCTCTGCTCGGGCACATCGATCTGGGTGCGCTACGTCGCGCGCGCGCCAATCCGAGCGAAAATGTACTGGCGCGCTTTCGGCCTGAGGCGGTCGCCGCAGCTTACCGTCAGCATCCAGGTTTTCCGCTTGATTGCTTTGCGCGTGAGCCCATGCAGAATGCGGCAGAGGGACCGGCCTTGGTTCGCAAACAGATCGAAGCGCTGCGTACCGCGGGCATCTACCAGTGAGTACGAGTATCGGCTCCATGGCGGACCCTGGGACACAGTCCTGCCCTTATCACTACTACGAACGGCTGCATGCCAGCGCGCCGGTGCAGCTCGACGCCCAGACGGGCCTGTGGATCGTCGCGGGTCACGCAGAGCTCGCCGAAGCGGCACGAAATTGGGCAGTGTTTTCGAGTGAGATCGACATGCGGCGCGATATCAGCACCGCCGATACGGCCGCTGCCGATGCACTGCTGCAGGCCGAGGGATGGGTTGCACCCGACGTGCTGTCGCAGGTGGACCCACCCCGTCACACGCAGTATCGCAAGCTGGTCGAACGGCTGTTCACCGGGCCAGCCGTCAAGCGGTTGCAGAGCTACCTCGATGCCCACATTACCGAGTTGTTCGAGCGCTTCCCCGCGTCCGGCCCGGTCGACTTCATGGCGCAATTCGCCGGTCCGCTTCCGGTCGACGTGATCGCAGATCAACTCGGCCTGCCGCGCGAGTCCGCCACATCAATCCGACGCTGGACCGACGCGATCATCGAAACGCTGAATGTGATGATCAGCGCCGAGCGGCGCTTAGCGTGCACTCGCCAGATTGTCGAGTTCCAGCAGTATTTTGTCGCGGCGCGCGAGACGAAGCGACGCGAGCCGGGTACAGACATCCTTTCGATGCTGGCTGTGGCACGCAAGGACGATGGCGAGGAGCTGAGCACCGAGGAGTACATTGCGCTGAGTGCGCAGCTGATGGTGGCCGGCAATGAGACCACGCGCAATCATCTGGCGGCGGGCACGTGGCTGCTCACGCAACGACCGGATCTTCTGGAGGCGCTTTACACCACGCCCGCACTGGCCGTAGCGTTCGTCAACGAAACACTGCGGTACGAGTCGCCAGTGCAGGGGCTCTTCAGACGCTGCACTCGTGAGATCGTGCTTGGCGGCGTGACGATTCCCGAGGGCGCGAGGGTCGTCTTGCAGTACGGCGCGGCGAATCGCGATCCGCGCCAGTTTCCCTCGCCCAGCGAAATTCGGCTCGACCGCCCCAATGCCGCGCAGCACCTGGCATTTGGCCAGGGCGTGCATGCCTGCGTGGGGCGCGTGCTCGCCACTGCAGAACTCGCGAGCGCGTTTCGGCACCTGGCGGCGCGATTCGAGCGCATCGAACTCGACCCCAGCCGACCCCCGCCTGCGCACAAACCGCACTTCAGTCTGCGCGGACTGGATCAGCTGTGGTTGACACTATCTCCGCGATTGCGTGCATGAGTGACCACTTGCTGTACGATCCCACCTTCCTCAAGTCACACTGAGACATCCACCGTGGCCAAAGAAACGACCCCAAAGAAAAACGTGCTCAAGAAGCCCTCGAAGTCGCTCATGGAAAAGCGCGCTGCCAAGCAGGCGAAAAAAGCCGAAAAGCGACGTTGATACAACGTCACTCAGCGACTATCGCAGTTCAGTCCGGTAGGCGACCAGCGCATTCGTCGGCGACCAGGTTTTGCCGCCGTCACCCGATCGCTCACCCAGTTCGTTCCAGATGCCGGGCTGGGTCAGGTCGATCGTGAATCGCAGCAACGCCGGACCTGCGGCGGTTGTCCATCGAAAGACATTCGGCGCAATCAGCTGCGCTTTCGCTTCGACCATCTCGCCAAAGCCGAACGAGCGCAGCAGATAGGTTCGCGTCCGTTCGTCGAAGCTGACGACCGCGAACGAACCGGTGCCGGGTCGGTGCTCGAGTGCTTCACCCTGCTGCAGGCTTTGACCCGAAATCGTCAGAACCAGTCCGCTCGAGCGCGGCTCGATGATCATCGTCTGCGTGAACCGATAGGTCTTGCCGTCAGGCAGGAAGCGCTCGCCCTGACCGAGCCAGCGGCCATGCAGCGACCCGAGCGCGCTCATTCCCGCACGCTGCGCATCCAGATCGCGCACCGGCGTCTGCGCGCCAGCGCCCGTCGCGATAAAGCAAAGCGCCAAGGCGCAAATCGCAGTGGGGAATTTCACGAGCATTGAACTGATGGTGCCTGATCGCGGTTGCCGACGCTACAATGCAGCCCAGCCGTTCCTCACGGATAGCCACCATGTCCTTGTCACTCTACGCCGCAACGATTCCGGGCCAGCTGCAGATTCTCGGCTCCATGGCGCGTCTCGTGACCAAAGCTGCAGCCTGGTGTGAAGAGCACAAGCTCGCGCCCGATGATCTGATTCAGGCGCAGCTCGCGCCCGACATGCAGGGCTTTGGGTATCAGATCAAATCCACAGCCGTGCACTCGATCGGCGCAATTGAAGGCGTGCGCAAGGGTGTATTCAGCCCCGACATGACACCGCCGCCGGGCTCGTTTGCCGCATTGGCTGCGCGAGTCACGGAGACGATCGCCGCGCTCGAGGCGATCGAGCCTGCCGAAGTCGATGGCTTCATGGGAAAGGACATGCGCTTCGAATTTGGTGAACGCCGCATGGACTTCACAGCCGAGAACTTCCTGTTGTCGTTCTCGCAGCCGAACTTCTACTTCCACGCCACAACGGCCTACGGCATCCTGCGTCACAAAGGCCTGCCGATCGGCAAGCGCGACTTTACCGGTCGAGTGCGCGTGAAAGCCTAGCTGAGCGCCTTCATCGCGATGACCTGCATCTCGACTCTGTATTTGGGGTCGGCAAGCTTCGCCTCGACGGTGGCTCGCGCAGGTTTTGCATGCTGTGGTACCCAGGCGTCCCACACTGCGTTCATCGCGGCGTAGTCCGACATGCTCGCAAGATAGATCGTCACGCTGACGATCTGCGCACGACTGGATCCCGCGGCCGCAAGCAGACGGTCGATCGCCGCCAGCACCTCGCGCGTCTGCACCGTCGCGTCCGCGTTCATGTCGTCGGCAACCTGGCCGGCGAGGAATACGAACTCGCCCGCCTGCACGGCCTGCGCGTAACGCTTGCCCGGTTCGATGCGCGTAATCGTCATCATCTGTCTCCGTCAGCAGCTAACCCATGAAGAACAAAGCATAGCCATACAAAGACGATGAAAGTTAATCAGCAAACCTGATCGGACCCGCGTTGGCCGGTCGCCGGCCGATCTTGCCGCGATAGCCCGCTTCGATCTGCGCCAGATCAGAATCCCGATCGCCGCTGAGAGTCAGCCAGGTATCGATGCCGACCACACGGCGGCTGTAGTCAAAGTAGCCAAGACCTACGGGCACGTTTGCCGCGAGCGCAAGCCTATAGAACCCGGTGCGCCAGCTTTCGGTCCGCTTGCGGGTACCTTCGGGCGAAAAAGCAACATAGAAAGACTCGTGCGTCGCGAACTGCTCCCGCAACGTCTCTACCATGCCGGCAGTGATCGCGCGATCGACCGGGATTCCTCCCCAGCGGTGCATGAGCCCTCTCACTGGCCAGCGAAACAATGTGTGCTTGCCAACCCAATGCAGTGGTATGCCGCAACCCGCACGACCGAGGATGCCGATCGGAAAATCCCAGTTCGAGGTGTGTGGATAGAACAACACGACCGCTTTCGGAACTGGCGGCGGCAAAATATGAACACGCCAGCCAAAGGCACCGAGCAGCGCCCGCGCCCAAGGTGCGCCGGCCGGCGCTGTCGTCCCGGACATCAGTGAGTCACTGCGGCGTTGAACCGGATTCGAGTCGATGCGCCTTGCGACCGCCACGGACCAATGCTCGTTCCCCGAGCGTACCCGTGATCATCAGTTGCGCCATCTGCGCGCAGCGCTGCGCAAGTGCCGAAGCACCCTCATGCAGTGATTGCGAGTCACGCACATGCTGCATGTTCCGCTCCATGTCCTCTGCACTCCAGCCGCGTGAGTGGGCAATGTATGGAAACTGCGGAAACTGGCAGCCGATCTCGCCAAAGAACCCCGGCAACTGGCCCGCGACGGCCTGCACGTTGTCCTGCCCGCCGGTGATGATAAAACCGGCGACTTTGTTCTTCAGCAGATGACGATTGGCGATCGTCTCCTGGTTCTGGATGCAGTTCATGCGTTCGATCATCTTGAAGCACAAGCTGCTGGCGACGCCCCAACGGATCGGCGTCGCGAGCAGGATCACATCGGCCCAATGCACCACGCCTTCATAGACCTGATCCATCTGGTCCGAGGCATCCATTTCGGTGATCGAGCATGGCCAGGTACAGGCGCGTGCAGACTTCGAATAGAAACCCTCACACTCCCGGAACTTCAGATCACGGATTCGCAGCAACTGCGTTTCGCAGTCGTGCTCTTCGCGAGCGCGATCGAGCGCATGCTGCAGCAGGTCTTCCGAGGTGCTGTAACGCGGTTCACCTGCAGTCATCGCCGTCGTCGACAGACCGAGAATGCGGATCGGTCCCTCGGCACGTTTGAGTGGCCGCGCAAGCGGATGGGGTTCGTGAGCCTTGCGGCCGCGAGAAGTGCTCGCAGTTCGGCGGACCAGGATCCGCCCATCGACGTGATTGCAAACGCCGGAAATAGCCGCATAGGACTCGCCTCGCAGGGACACCGCAAGGCGGGTCTTGCCATTGACGATTTCACGGACCGCGCCGTCTACGTAGTCGTCCGCGGCGCCTGCATCGATCCATTCGCTGTCACTCATGCGCCACTCACCACGGCTTGCGGGTCCGCTGCGCCGGCCACTTCTGCAGCACGCGCTGCACCAGGTCGGGCGCTGCCGCCGCATCGAGAAGGTTGCGGTTCACCGTAAGTTTCGTGATAGGGACCTTCCGACACCGGATTCGTCAGGTCGAGCTCGCCATCGATCACCATCTCCGCGTGAGCGGAAATGATCAGGTCGCTGAGATCCGCCTTGATGACTTCGAGCGGCTTGCCGCCCACCTCGATGTTCTCGAAGATCGTGATCGGAGCGCCGTACAGACCGAAGTGGGACTTCGCGGCAGTTGACTGCCGCAGGAACTCTCGGCGGGAAGCGTTGGAAAGCGGTTCGTTCATCGTGGGTCCCCTGCACTCCTTTGCAGCAGACGATACCCGTTCTGCCGCGCCCGAAGTGACCGACGGACGGTCGGCGTTTGGATGTACCATCCGCAAGATGTTCCGGTTGGAGATTCACGATGACTAACGCCTGTTTGCGCCTGAGCGCGCTCGCCGCGGCGATGGCGATTGCCGGCTGTGCCGCCGCTGTCACACGCGCCCCCGCTGAGGCTCCGGCCGCTGCGCCCGAATCCGCGTTGCCACTGATCCCGCGCGAAGCGCTGTTCGGCAACCCCTCGCGCACCGGCGGCGCAATCAGCCCTAACGGCGAGTGGCTCGGCTATATCGCCCCGCGCGACGGCGTGCTCAATGTGTACGTCGCGCCTCGCAGCACGCCCGACCAGGCGCGACCGGTCACCAACGACCGCACCCGCGGCATTCGTGGCTTTTCGTTCGCGTATACCGGCAACCACATTCTCTATTCGCAGGATGTCGGAGGCGATGAGAACTTCCAGGTGTTTGCCACCGACCTGAGCAGCGGCCAGACCCGTGAGCTGAGTCCCAAGGGCGCACGCGCCGACATCGCCAGCCTGAGCGCTGACTTTCCGGACGAACTGATCATCTCGCACAACCAGCGCAACCCGCGCTTTTTCGATCTGTATCGGGTGAACCTGATAAACGGCGAAGCCCAACGCATCTACGAGAACGACCGCTTCACCGGTTTCGTGATCGACGATCAGTTCAAGCTCCGCTTTGCCGAGCTTCAGACCGCCGACGGCGGCAACGAATGGTTCATCCGCGCCGGCGAAGATTGGAAGAGTTGGGGCAAGGTCGGCCAGGAGGATTCCCTGACCACAGCGCTTGCCGGCTTCACCGCCGATGGCCGCACGCTTTACATGCTTGACTCTCGCGGCCGAAACACCGGCGCCCTGTTTGCGCTCGATACGGTAAGCGGGGAGCGCACACTGCTGCGCGAGGACGCCCGCGCTGATGTCAGCGGCGCTTTGTCGGACCCCGTCAGCGGCAAGGTCCAGGCGACCTCGGCGACCTATTTGCGCGCAGCATGGCGGGCGCTCGATCCATCCATCCAGCGCGATCTGGACAACCTGCAGCGCCTGGCCGGCGACGGCGAGTTCGGCGTCACCTCACGCACCCGCGATGATCGGACCTGGATCGTCGCCGTTTCGCGCTCCAACGCACCGACCACCTTCCATATCTATAACCGCGCGAGCGGCAGCTTCACGACGTGGTTCAACACCCGGCCGGAGCTGGCCGACAAGCCGCTGGCACAGATGTGGCCGGTCGAGATCAAGACTCGAGATGGCCTGACGATGCCGAGCTACTACACCTTGCCGACGGGCTCGGACCCCGGCGGCGATGGCAAGCCGGATCGGCCAGTGCCTACCGTGCTGTTGGTGCACGGCGGTCCGTGGGCGCGTGATTCCTATGGACTGAACGGCCAGCATCAGTGGTTCGCGAACCGCGGCTACGCGACGCTGGCGATCAATTTCCGCGGTTCCACCGGCTTCGGCAAGACGTTCACCAACGCCGGCGATTTGCAGTGGGGCACGAAAATGCAGGACGACCTGCTCGACGGCGTTGCCTGGGCCACGAGTCAGGGCATCACCGACCCCAAGCGGGTGGCCATCATGGGTGGCAGCTACGGCGGCTATGCAACGCTTGCCGGCCTCACCTTCACTCCAACCGAGTTCGCCTGCGGGGTGAGCATCGTGGGGCCGTCGAACCTCAACACGCTGCTGGCTTCGATCCCGCCTTACTGGGAGCCGATCAAGCGCCAGTTCGCAACCCGCGTCGGCGATCCCGACACGGCCGAGGGCCGCAAGCTGCTGGAGGAGCGTTCGCCGCTGAGTTTCGTCGAGCGCATCGAGCGTCCCTTGCTGATCGGCCAGGGTGCCAACGACCCGCGGGTCAAGCAGGCCGAATCCGACCAGATTGTCAAAGCCATGGAAGCCAGGAATATCCCGGTGACCTACGTGCTGTTCCCCGATGAGGGCCACGGCTTCGCGCGACCGCCGAATCGCATCGCTTTCAACGCGGTGGCTGAGTCTTTCCTGGGCAAATGCCTGGGTGGTCGCATCGAGCCCATCGGTGACGACTTCGCCGGCTCGAGCGTCACGGTGCCCAATGGCGGTGCGCTGCTGCCGGGGCTGACCGAAGCGCTAGGCACGCACGAGAAAGACGTCCGGATGTGAAAGCTGACCTAGACCGCCGCCCACTCGAGGCGACAGCCCCGCTTCCCGGAGCTCAGTGGCACGCTGTCCGCAAAATACTCGGGCAGCGTCAACGCAGACTGGGGCTATTTCATCCGCGGCGATGCGATCTACACCGGCAAGCAGTTTGTCGACGAACTGAACCTCGCCTGGGTTGACCCATACACGACGGTCAACTTCGGTGTGGGCTTCAACCGCGACAGCGTGTCGATTCAGGTTTACGCTAACAACCTGTTCGACGAAGAAGGTTGGGCGACTGCCGCAGGCGGCTTCGATCTGTCGCTGGCGCGCGCCATCACGTTGCCGCTGCAGCGCGGTGCGACCGGCACGCCGATCGACCGTCGCTCATTCGGGTTGCGCGCATCCTACAAGTTCTAACTGACCGGGGGCTTTGCGATGAACCGACGTGACCTGCTGACTACCGCTGGCCTGGCCAGCGCCTCATTCGCGGTGCATGCCGGAAGCGAAACGAACACTGAGGTGGCTATGGCCGTAGAAGTCCCACCGTCGGCGGTCGATCTGCTGCGCGACGGGCCGCCGATGAACCTGCCGCGCGCGTATGAAGTCATGGAACGTGAGGGCCTCGACGGCATCGTGGCCACCGGGGCCCTCAACGTTTATCACATGACCGGCCTTTGGCCGGCGACGTTCCGGATGGGCTATGACGGTCCAGTCATCGCGGTGCTGACCCGTGATCCGGATCGGCCGCTGGCGATTGTTGCGGCAGAGTTCACGTACTACTACCTGCTGAGCGATGTCACCCGCAGCTTTCCGGTCGAGTGGTTCATACACGGCGCAGGAGTGGGCCTCCAGTCCAGGGTGTTCCGCGACAAGGGGCTTGCGCCGATGTCGGCGCGGGAAAAGGCGCGTGCCGCGGCCCTGGGCGCCGTGCTCGAAGAGCAGCAAGCGACTGCCGGTCGCGACGCCGCTATCGTCAAGGCCCTGCGCTGGGCAGGGCTCGATCGTGGCCGCGTCGCCGTCGATCACGAGTTCATTCGGGGCGCGATAGCTGCTGCCAACCTCCCCGTGCAGGTGGTCGATGCCGACCTGCCGCTGAAGCGCATCCGTATTATCAAGTCGCCGCGGGAAGTGGCGCTGATGCGCGTGGCAGCATCGGCGAACGTCGTGGCAGCACAAGCCGCGCTCAGCACGGTGCGCGCCGGAGCCGATTTTCGCGAGATGCGAACTGCCTACTTTGCCGAAGCGGCACGCCGCGGCAACCGTGGCGTGTTCATGGTCATCGACGGCGTGTCCGCGGAAGGCATCGCGACCCCGTTCCGGGATGGTCACGCGTTCCTGATCGACGCCGTCAGCGAAGGCGCTGGATACCACGGAGACTTTGCGCGCACGATTTTCCTGGGCGAACCGGCAGCGCCGATGAAGAAAGTCACCCAGGCCATTCAGCTCGGCTGGGCAACGGTTCGCGACGCGCTGAAGCCCGGAATGCGCTTCTCGGAAGTTACCGCGCTCGGGCGCAAGACCATCAAGGATGCCGGCTACGACTTCACCGTCAGCTTCGGTCCGCACAGCGTCGGCCTGCTGCACAACGACGCGATTGGTCTTGGCGACCTCGTGCTCGAGGAAAACATGGTCATCTCAGTCGACTGCCCGGTGCTGGATTCCGGACTCGGAGGCTCAGCACATCTCGAGGACCTGACGCTGATCACGAAGACCGGCGGCCAGGTTATTCACGAGGTTCCCGAGGCGGTCCTGCAGGTCTGAAAGCCCCTCGCGCCTGGGGGGGGTCCGCCGCCGCGGCGGACCGGCAGCTCGGCGTCTACTGCGACTTCGAAGGGCGGGAAATCGCACCAGGTGAAGCGCTGGTCGATTCGCTGCAGGCCACCGCACCGGGCGACCCGCGCTACGACTTCAGGCGATGACGCAGGTCATCCGCACGCTGAACCACAACCAGGGCTAACAGCATAAAATCGATGATGCGCTGGTCAAGCTGACGCTCGATCACATCATGTTTGCGAAACGTCGCAACCTGATGCGCGAGATGGTCGCCGAGATTCTGGGCGTCCCGCTCAAGGTCTCACCATGGCAGGACAACGGCCAGATCACGGTCAGGCTGGCAGCCACGACCTAGCGAGTAGGACTGGATAGCTCAGCCAGCCCGCTCCGGCCCATTGCCACAGTGACGCGGCCTTTCCAGGATATTGAATTCGACGAACGCCGTGCGGATGCCAGACATGCGCACGAGTTCGCTGTTCGATGCAGTGTTGGTTTTAACGCGCAAGTAACTTTGAGCTGGCTGCGAATATCCGAGCAATAAATCCCAGGAGTCGCGTACGAACCAGATTGCTGCGAGTCCCAGCGCAAGCACTGCTGCGGCGATGCTGATCCATTGCCTTGACGTATACCGCCGCGACCACTTCTGCCGGTAGCCAAGCCTCTCCGTCCACGGATCGCGGCGATGGCCTCGCCACCGACGCTCTGCAGCCCGTTCGTACTCGGCTTCGCGACGGCGATTGGATCTGCGTATGCGCCATCTTGCAAGCGCCCGCCATCCAAAAACACACGCAACGACTGCGACGGAAACCCAAAAGGCGACGCCAAGACCCGCCGCCCATTGAAAAGCTCGGTCGAGAAGCGCTATTGCTCCCGACGGCGACCAGTCTTTGAGCCAGCGGTCCAATTGCAACCCCAACCCTACCGCCGAACGGCTGCCACCCGCAGCACGTTCTCCCGGTGATATTCGAGGAATTTCCGCTGACCCTCGGAAAACGCCCCAACGTTCAACGGCACGGACGGGTCTATACCCATCCTGACCAAAGACGGAGCATGTGCGACCCGCGAGACGATCAACCGTCCGGTATTCTCAAACGAGATAAAGCCTCTATCGAAAAGGTGATCCACAGTCGGGGTCAACAGCAATCCGTTCTCGCCGTCCAGACGTTCCTCATTTCCGCAGTCGCGCCACGGTTTGGTGTGGCTCGCGCGCAGATGCTCAGACCGATCAACCTTCGTCACTCGGCAGGCCCTCTCCACCCGCCGAAGATTCTGGCGGAACAAGCCCTGCCCGCGGCGCGCTAATACGAGCGCCTGGCGTTCCGTCTCGCCGATCGTTTGGTTCAGCAGGATTTCCGTCTCTTCGCGATCCTCCCACTCCTCAATACTAGCCTCGGGCAGTGGGCTGTCGCGCGTCGCGGAACCTACGGCCGCCACGGCAGAACGAACCTGCTGGACCTCGGCGCCTATCAGTCGGAACAGCTCCATCGCGAACGCCGCCGAAATTTCGGTCAGGTAAACGCTTTGCAGTCCGTGCCCGGTCTGTGCCCGTAGCGGCGCGTAGCGCTTCGTCAAGAAGGCACGCAGCACGTCAAGGTGATCCTTCGGTCGGATCGCATGTTCTAGTTCGCGGAACGAGACGTCGACCTTCCAGCCAATCTGGCTCCAGTTGGTACCGGCTGTGCCGAACTCCTCGGGCTTCGGGCTCTCGTAGCAGTAAGAGCTCGAAATGCCGATCGCCGCGACCCGCGTATCTGAATACGAAAAGATGACATCCCCAGGTGCAACTTCGCGCATAAACTCGTAAAAAGGATTGCGCCGCTGGTTGCTTTTTCGCTTCGGTGACCACAGGTAGCCACCGCCGACTTCGTGGCGGTAGGTCTGATTCTGGTTGACCCACCAGTAACGCACGGCCGGATGGTGTCGCGGCAGCCCCGAAAAGTCGATAGCCGCCCACGCGCCTGAGTCTGGGCGCGGTTCCGACTGTGCTCCTGCGGCACTCCATCCCCGGCTGAACTGGGGGCGCTGACGCGGTATCCTTGTCAGTCGTGCAAGGAGGATGATCATGAACTTAACGCTGTTGCTCTGGGGCATCCCGCAGGCGATGAGGGCCGCAGCCCGGATCTTTCCGGACTATGCCGCGCGCCTCAAGGAAAGGAATCTCATCGCTCAGTTCCGGCTGCGGGATCAACCTGAAGGCCGCTGGATCCAGCTCAAGGACGGCAAAGTCAGCTCCGGCAAGGGCCTGCACAAAAGCCCGGATCTTACGATCCACTTCAAGAACAGGGAGATCGCCGAGAACTTCCTGACGCCGCCGTTCGACCTGCTCGAGCGCATCGACGCCGCCAAGAACTTCAAGATCGGCCTGGATGGCCCCGATGAGCTTGCGGTCTGGTTCATGCAGACGCTCACGCGCCTGGAGACCGCAACCTGGAAGGCCGGCACCGACATGGGCAACGGCGTCACCCGCTACACCAACGGCACCAACAGCGGGCCGATCTTCGTCTACGTCAAGGACGGCAAGATCCTGCGCACGACTGCTATCGATTTCGACGAAACCGACGCGCCATCCTGGGAGATCACCGCACGCGGCAAGACCTTCAAGCCTCCGCGCCGCACCACCATTGCGACCCACGGCGCCTGCCTGAAGTCGATGGTGTACTCGAAGAACCGCATCCAGTATCCGATGAAGCGCGTCGACTTCGATCCCGACGGCGACCGCAACATCCAGAATCGCGGCAAATCGAAGTTCGTGCGCATCAGCTGGGAAGAAGCGACCGATCTCATCGTCAAGGAGATCAAGCGCGCCAAGGCGGTCGGTCCCGGCGCGATCTGCGTCGCCAATGGCTCGCACCACCAGTGGGGCAACCTCGGTCACTACCTCAGCGCGTTCAATCGCTTCTGGAACCTGATCGGCGTCACCAAGCTCATGCACACGCCGGACAGCTGGGAGGGCTGGTACTGGGGCGCGATGCACCACTGGGGCAACAGCCTGCGACTCGGCTGCCCGGAGTTCTACGGCACGGTCGAGGACTGCCTGAAGGAAGCCGAGATGATCGTGTTCTGGTCAAGCGATCCGGACGCCACCTACGGCTTCGACGGCACCGAGCGGCGCGAGTGGGCGAAGCAGCTCGGCATCAAGATGGTGCACATCGACCCGTACATGAACCACACCGCTGCACACCTTGGCGGCAAGTGGATTTCGCCGAAGCCTGGCACCGACCCGGCGTTCGCGCAGGCGCTGTGCTACGTCTGGATCACCGAGGATCTCTACGACAAGAAGTTCATCGCCGAGCGCACCACCGGCTTTGATGACTGGAAGGCCTACATCCTCGGCGAGAGCGACGGCATCCCGAAGACGCCGGCATGGCAGGAGCAGGAGACCGGTGTGCCGGCGCGCGACCTGCGCGCGCTGGCCCGCGAGTGGGGCAGCAAGAAAACCTATCTTGGCGCCGGCGGCTGGGGCGTGGGCCTCGGCGGCGCAGGCCGCGGCCCGATGGGCATCCAGTGGGCCCGCATGATGACGATCCTCGGGGCGATGCAGGGCTATGGCCGGCCCGGTTCGAACTTTGGCAACCTGCAGTTCGGTGCGCCGCTGGACTTCAACTTCTATTTCCCGGGCTACGGCGAAGGCAGCTTCTCCGGCGAAACCGTCGCGAGCGCTAATACCGCCAACAACTATCAGCGCATGCCGCACATCCTGACCATGAGCTCGGTGCGCCAGACGATCCCGCGCATGTGGTTCCCGGAGGCGATCACCCAGGGCAAGGCGATGGGGTATCTGACCGACGTCGCGTCGATCCAGGGTCAGTTCTTCTCGTTCGGTTATCCGTCACCCGGCCACGTGCGGGTCGAGATGCTCTACAAGTACGGCAGCTCATCCTTGGGCACGCAGGTCGGCTCAAACCGCTGGATCCATGCGTATCAGCACGAGAGCCTGAAGTTTGTCGTCAACCAGTCGGTCTGGTGGGAAGGCGAGACGCCGTTTGCAGATGTGGTGCTACCCGCCTGCACGGTGTTCGAGCGTTGGGACATCGGCGAGTGGTACAACGTCGGCGCGGGCTATGTGCATCACATGTACTCGATGAACAACCATCGCGTGATCGCCCTCCAGCACAAGGCCATCGAGCCGGTCGGCGAATCCAAGTCCGACTACGACATCTTCCTGTCGATCGCCGAGAAGCTGGACATGGGCTCGGTCTATTCCGAGGGCGGCACGTCGGAGCTCGACTGGTGCAAGCGCGTGTTCGACTCCTCGGACATGGCCAAGCACATCAGCTGGCGGCAGTTCCTGAAGAAAGGCTACTACGTGGTGCCGCCCGATCCGGAGTCGGCGCGCGCACCGACTGCGGGTCGCTGGTTCTATGAGGGGCGCAAGAAGGACACGCCGGAGCCTTACCCGCTGCCCTCTGATTACGTCAGCGGCTATGGCAAGGGCCTGCAGACGCCGTCGGGCAAATTCGAGTTCGTCGCGACGACCCTCAAGCGCATCGATGATCCGGATCGGCCGCCTCTGAACCAGTACATGCCGGTCTATGAAGACCACAAGCGTGAGCCGGAGCTGGCCGAGTTTCCGCTGCAACTGCTGTCGCCCCACTCGCGCTACCCTTTCCATCTGATGGGTGACGACGAGGGCTGCAGCGTCCGCGACATCCGCGAGCATCGCGTCCTGAACGAAGACGGGCACTACTATCTGGTGGCACGCATCAGCCGCGGAGACGCCGCGGCGCGTGGCATCAAGGACGACGACCTGATCCGGCTGTTCAACCATCGCGGCTCGGTCGTCTGCGCCGCGCAGGTCACCGACCGGCTGCGTCCGGGCGTCGTCTCCGCTTCGACTGCCTCGGCCGAGTATCGACCGGTGGGTGAGCCTGGCAAGTCCACCGATCTCGGCGGCTGCATCAACATGCTGAACCCGAGCAAGGCGATCGCGAAGAAGACGCACGGCATCCGCCCCAACACCACGCTGATCCAGATGGAACCGTGGACCGGGATCGACACCTGGAAGCCGCTGGCGGAGACCGCCCGATGAGCAAGAAGTGGAACATGGTCGTCGACGTCGAGAAGTGCGACAACTGTCGCGTGTGCTTCATTGCCGTCAAGGACGAACACAACGGCAATGACTTCCCGGGCTATGCCGCCGCGCAACCTCCGCAGGGCCACAAATGGCTCGATATCGAGCGCAAGGAGCGCGGCAGCTATCCGCTGGTTGAAGCGCACTTCATGCCGGTGATGTGCAATCACTGCGATGACGCGCCGTGCATGAAGGCCGCGAAGAACGATGCAGTGCGCAAGCGGCCCGACGGCATCGTCATCATCGATCCGGAGAAGGCCAAGGGCCAGAAGCAGATCGTCGACGCCTGCCCCTACGGCGCGATCTCCTGGAACGAAGAGAAGCAATTGCCGCAGGCCTGGATCTTCGACGCGCACCTGCTCGACGCCGGCTGGACCAAGACACGCGCCGAGCAGTCCTGCCCGACCAACGTGTACCGCACGATCAAAGTCACCGACGACGAGATGCAGCGGCTCGCCACCGACGAGAACCTCGAAGTGCTGCAACCCGAGCTGGGCACCAAGCCACGGATCTACTACAAGAACCTGCACCTGATGACGCAGTGCTTCGTGGGCGGCACTGTCGTTGCCGACGTGGACGGTGTCGAAGAATGCGCGGCTGGTGTGGAGGTCACTCTTAAGCAGGCGGGCCGCGAGATCGGTCGCGCCACCACCGATATGTTCGGGGAGTTCAAGATCGACCGGCTCAAGCCCAATAGCGGCGCCTATGAGATCAGCGTCGCCGGTGCGGCGGGCAGTGCCGGCGCGCGCTGCGAGGTCGGCACCGAGAGCCTCTATCTCGGTGTCCTCAAACTCGCTGGCGCATAAGATGAGCACCACCAACCCGCGGCATCTGATTTACCTCGGCGCATTGCTCAGCGCCGGCCTGATGATCATGGCCGTGCTGCTCGGCAACGCAGCGATGCGGGTCAAGTCACTGGATCGGACCGTCGTTGTCAAGGGTCTCTCGGAGCGGGAAGTGCCGGCGGATCGGGCGATCTGGCCGCTGACCTTCCGCGTGGCCAGCAATGACCTGAACGGCCTGTTCGAGACGATCCAGAAGAAGAACTTGCAGATCGTCGAATTCCTGTCGACTCACGGAATTGCCCGCGACGCGATCACGATTGCGCCTCCCGAAGTGATGGACCGGCTCGCGCAGGCCTACGGCGACACGAACAACCTCCCGTTCCGTTACACCGGCGGTTCCACGGTAACGGCTTACACCGAGGACGTTGAAGCCGTGCGCAGCGCGATGAAGGACGTGATCACCCTCGGCAAGCAAGGCGTGGCTCTGTCGGGAGAGGGCTATCAGGGCCAGACCCAGTTCGTATTCTCCGGCCTCTCGGCGCTGAAGCCCGGAATGATCGAAGAAGCCACCAAAGACGCCCGTGGGGTCGCCGAGAAATTCGCCGCGGACTCCGACAGCCGACTCGGGAAGATCAAGAGCGCGTCGCAGGGACAGTTCTCAATCGAGAACCGCGACAACACGACGCCGCACATCAAGAGAGTGCGCGTCGTATCGACGGTCGAGTACTACCTAGCGGATTAAGTGGCGCGCCCGGAGAGATTCGAACTCCCGACCTCGTGGTTCGTAGTCAAGTTTTGCCGCATCCCTCCGATTCCCTGAACGTCTCGAAACCCTGTAAAAGCCGCCAGAAGCCGCAAATGTGGCTTCCCTATCGTTCCTTGCATTTCCCGCGTATTCTCTGGTATCTGGTGACTCAGTGGTGACTCAGGGGTAACGGCGTGAGACTCACAAAGCGGACGATTGATGCGGCGAAATACAGCGGCAGCGGCAACGGGCGCTGCGTCCTGTGGGATGACAGTCCGCGCGGCCTGGGGTTGAGAATTTTTCCATCCGGCCACAAGGCGTTTTTGCTGTCTTATCGAATCGCCGGCCGCAAACGAATGATGACCCTCGGTGATTACGGCGTGCTCACGTTGGATTCAGCGCGCAGTCGCGCCAAGACCGAGCTGGCGACGATCGAGAATCAAGCCCTGGACCCGCTCGTTGAAAAGCGCGCACGCGAGCTGGAAGGCCGCACGTCCACCGTTGAGGCCATGTTTCGCGCCTACATCGCCGACCGAAAGCCAAAGACCGCGCACGATTTGATTGCGCACGCCGAGCGGCACACGTTCAAGGCGTTCGGAAGCCGCGGCTGGCGCGAGCTACGGCGATCTGAGGTGCGAGCTTGGCACGAAGGCATTCAGGGGCCGTACGCGGCCAACAGAGCGCTGCAGGCGCTGCGTGCGGCGTTCTACTGGCGGCTGTGGCGCGAGGATGACGCGCCCGGGGATCGACCCTCACAGCGCAACCCGCGCAATCCGTGCGCCGGCATCGCTTTGTTCCCCGAGAAGCGCCGGCAAGTTCGTCTTGAAATTGCGGAACTGCCGAAGCTTGAAGCAGCGATCGATGCGCACACCCAAGATGAATACTTGCGGGCGCTGTTCCGTTTTGTGCTCGCGGTCGGTTGCAGGAAAACTGAGGCGTTAGCGCTCAAATGGGACGACGTGACGAACGGTGACAATCCGGTTGTCACGTTCCGCGATACCAAGAGCGGCGGCGATCACACGGTACCGCTGTCGAGCTACGCCGCAGGCCTGCTGCGGGCTCTTACCAGACAAACCAACAACCCCTTTGTGTTCGTGGGGCATCGGCGCGGTGCGCACTTGCAGGGCGTAAATAAGGCCTGGCAGCGTATTCGCAAGGCTGCAGGCATCGAACACGTGCGCATTCACGACCTGCGCCGCTCGTTCGGTTCGTGGCTCGGCGATGCCGGGTTTACTTCGAAGCAAATCGGCTCGGTGCTCGGACACAAATCGGATGTCACCTCGCGCGTCTATATGGCGCTGGGCGCAAAGTCTAAACGTGCGGCTGTCGATGCGATGCAGGTGCTCATGGCGAACGCCGGCAAACCGGCGACGAAGGCCGAGGCTGTGAAGCTTGAAAAGAGTGCAGCGCGGTGAGTCGTTCAAAACAAAAAAAGTCACGTCGGCAGTACGTGGTTTTATTTCGATTCTCGGATGGAGAGGAAAGGTTAACTTTGGCCGAGTTCGAGACGCAGCAGCTGAACCAATGTCACGCCATGGCGAGCAGCGACGACCCGCAGTTACGCGTCGCTGGGAAAAAGCACCTCAAGGCCACAGCTGAACGCCTGGCCGCTAGCAGGGGCGCTGACGTGCAGCGGTCGTTGAGTTTGCAAAAGGCAACGCCGAGAGCTGCCGAGGCACGCCGCAAGATCGGCGCCACCAAGGCAGAACGGGTTAGCGACGACATCGCGAAGGGCCGCACTCCGCCTGCCAGCGCCCGCCACGTGCGCCGAATCAGGAACAGCAAATAGCGCGGACGTATCCGGACCGGATGTGTCCGCGGTGATGATCAAAGCATCACGAATCTGCCTGATCATGCCCGCAACCTCATTAGACGGGTGCGGGAATGAAACTTGACGCGAAAGCGGCCGGCGAGCGCCTCGGCGGCGCCACCGAAAAAACACTAGCGAATTGGCGCTGCTACGGCAAAGGCCCGCCGTTCTACAAAATCGGCGGTCGCATCCGCTACGCCGCTGCCGACCTGGACGCCTGGCTGGCGACCCGTCGCCGCACGTCGACCGGCACCTGACCCTTCAACGAAAAAAGCCCGCGAGCCCGACCAAGGATCTCGCGAGCTTGAGGCTCGACCAGTGAATTCTACTCTCAAGATAATCGATTTGCTCGACGCCGTGCGCCAGACCGCGCCGGCGAAATGGCGTGCGCGCTGCCCGGCTCACGGCGGAAAGTCGGCATCATTGGCCATCGCCGATGTTGACGGTCGGGTGTTGGTGAAGTGCTTCGCGGGATGCGCGACCGGCGACGTGCTGGCCTCTCTCGGGTTGAAGTTCAGCGACCTGTTTCCGCAGCGGCTCGGCGAGCACAAGCCGATGAAACGCTCACCCTGGCCGGCGAGAGACGTGCTCGATCTCGCGACTCGCGAGGCGACTGTGGTGGCTATCGTGGCCAGCGATGTGCTCGAGGGTCGCAGCGTCTCGGCGGCCGACTGGGCGCGGCTCGCGCAGGCGACCGCGCGGCTCACATCGATCGGTAACGGGGTTTGCTCATGAACGTCCCGGAAATGAAACTCCCCCAGAACGGCACTGCCAAAACTGACAGAAGCCCTTTTGTCAGTTCCGTCAGTTCGATCCTTGGGCAAATCTATTTCCAGAGGGCGGCCAAATGAACTCTCGGATTGACGCCCTGGCCGACCGTCTCGACGCCGCATCGGCATGGCCGGCCCCAACGCCGTTGCCCGATGGTCTGCCGCCAGTCGCGAAATTCGATTACGAATTGTTGCCGGAATTATTGCGCGATCACGTTCGCGATATAAGTGAGCGGATGCAGTGCCCGCCTGACTACGTGGCAACCGGTCTGCTTGTCATGTTGTCGTCGGTAATCGGTCGACGGCTCGGCATCGCTCCCAAGCGCCTCGACGACTGGCTGGTTGTGCCGAATCTTTGGGGCGCAGTGGTCGGTAACCCTGGCGTCCTTAAGACTCCGGCGCTCAACGAAGCGCTGCGGCCGCTGCGCGAACTCGAAGCGGCGGCCATGCTGCTTCATGAGGCCGGCAGAACAGCCGCCACCGCGTCCGAGATGATCAGCGAGCAGGCGAGCCGCGTTGCGAAAGAAGCCATTCGCAAGGCGCTGTCCGCCGGCGATCACGGTGCAGCGGAGCGCGAAGCTAGGCGCGTTGCCGACAACGAAGCCGAGAAGCCCCCGGCGTGTCGTCGGTACATCCTGAACGATTCGACGGTGGAAAAGCTGGGTGCGCTGCTCAACGAATCGCCAAATGGGCTGCTGCAATTTCGCGATGAGCTGAACGGGTTTTTCCGCACCTTCGAAAAACCCGGCCATGAATCAGACCGGTCTTTTTATCTTGAAGCGTGGAACGGCGACGGGTCGTTTACTTACGACCGAATCGGTCGCGGCACACTCCATATACAAGGCGCGTGTTTGGCTGTGCTGGGCGGCATCCAGCCTGGGCCGTTGGCGGCGCTCGTTCGTGACCTACGGGGGTCTGGCGATGACGGCCTTTTGCAGCGATTCCAGGTTGCTGTATGGCCCGACCCGCAGGTCGGATGGACGAATGTCGACCGTTCGCCAGACCTCGAAGCTCGGCAGCGCGTCAACAAGCTCGTTGCTCGTCTCGATCAAATGACGGCCGTCAGTGTTGGCGCTGATCCGGGACGCATCCCGCTGCTGCGGTTCAGCGATGACGCACAGCTGCTGTTCGATGGCTGGCGCCATGCGCTTGAGCTTCGGCTCAGGGGCGGCAGCGAGCACCCGATGATGGAATGCCACCTGGCGAAGTACCGCAGCCTCGTTCCGGCTGTCGCGTTGATTCTGCATCTTGTCGACCACGAAGACGGCCCCGTCTCGGAGATCGCTTTAGCTCAGGCACTCGGCTGGTCTGAGTATTTGGAGACTCACGCCCGGCGCATCTACAGTCCTGCGCTGAATCCCGACATGGACGCTGCGCGGCTTCTGCTCGCGCGCATTCTAAAGGGCGAAGTGCCGACAACCTTCGCGGCCCGCGACGTCTACCGCAACCAGTGGTCCGGGTTAACCGGCCCGCGCGAAGTCGAATGCGCGTTGTCGGTGCTGCTGGATTTCGACTGGGTCCGATCTCGGCAGGAGCCGACGAGCGGACGACCTCGAACCATCTTCGAAACGACCCCGGCGGCGCGGAGCAAGTCGTGAGCCTGCTTATCGCCATGCGTTCGAAATTCATTTCGCCCCAGAACGGCACTGCCAAAACTGACAGAAGCCCTTTTGTCAGTTCCGTCAGTTCGATCCTTGGGCAAAGTGAAAACGGGACAGACCCTTCCGTCGGTTCTGTCAGTTCGATCCCGGTGGAATATCCGCTCCACGATCTGCCGAGCCCAGCCGACAACGTGGTTTTCCTGCGCCGGTTCAAGAGCGCATTGCAGACCGGCTCACTGGTGATCTGCGGGCGCTGTGAACGATTCGCCCGACAACCTGGGCAGCGACCCGACGGCCTATGCAGCAAGCATGGCCCGATATGGGCGGCGATCCCTTTTAAGTGCTGCGACTATCGGGAGACCGAAGATCAATGATCGTCATTGCCCTGCCTGGCGTGCGTGACGGCGGCACCCCGGGGGGGGGTGGGATCAAATGCGCTGATGATCGCATCGGAACCCGCACACCCAGCGCCGCGTGTACCGGCACCCATTAAATTTCTCTCAGGAGCAACCATGAGCAACCCAAAACCCCCTGAAAACCTGACCGCTCGCGCCCGCGATTGGTGGTCGGCCGTCGACGCGGATCACGATTTTTCCGCAGCACCCGAAACTTGCCAGCTTTTGGACATGGCCGCCACGCTTATGGCGCGAGCCGAACTGTTCGACGCGCAGGTTGCTCGCGAAGGCACCTTGCTCGACACGCCGCGAGGGCCGCGCCTGCACCCGGCGATCGCAGCCAGCGCTCGATCGATCGCACAATTTCTGGCGACGCTCCGAGCACTTGGCCTGGCTCAAACCGCGAAGCCACAGTTCCGCAACCCTGGCGGCATCAGCGATCGTCGCGAGGTGAGGGCTTCACGACGCCGTGCCCCGAACGCGCTCGATAAGTACCGCAGCTGATGACGCGCGACCACACCGCCGTTTTGGTTGCGCCGAAAGAAGCTGCGCGCCTTCTCGGCTGTTCGCACCGAACGCTTGAGCGCCACCGCCGCGACGGCATCGGCCTGCCGTTTTTCGTGTCCAAAACTCGGGACGGCACCCGCCTCGGCCGGCCCACATACCTGTTGAGCGACGTCATCGAAGCGCGCGACCGCGGCCGCGTTGCGACGTATCCCCGCCTTAAGCCCGCAAACGCCGCAGTTCGCGCAAAGCCCGCTCCGGGCGACGCGCCGCTGAGCGATGATTTCGCCATCGGCGACGGCGCCCAAAATTGACGGAAACCTCGATGGAAAATCTCACCAGCGCCACCACCACGCTCAGCGAAGTCGCGTACTGCCTGTTGCGCTCCAAGGGCGACGCGCTGACGTCGATCGAGGTTCACAAAAGCGCCTTCAATTCGAGCGACCGGCGCCAGCGATCACAAATGATCCTTCGAGCCGCCGTTTCGGCCGGGACAACGAGCGACCCAAGCTGGGCCGGCAGCTTGGCCGACTACAGAATCGCGGTTTCGGCGTTCAGCGACTCGATGCGATCGGTTTCGCTGTTGGACGCGATGATGCCGTTCGCCGCTCGAGTGCCGTTGAGAACGAGAATTGTCATCGCAACCGCTGCGGCGGTCGGCGCGTCTGTCGCCGGTGCCGAGCTCAAGCCGGCGACGCGGCTGAATTTGAGTGCAGGTGACCTGCTCGAGCGCAAGTCATCGACGCTGATAGTGATTTCCGAAGAACTGATTCACGCGCTGACGGCCGGCGACGCTGTCGATTTGATCAATCGCGAATTGCGAGGCGCAACGGCCAGAGCGGCGACTCAGGAGCTGCTCGGCGTTATCGGCACCGGCTCGCCGAGCCACACGTCGAGCAACGTCCCGCTCGATGACCTGCGCGCAATGTTGGCAATCGCTGCGATTTCCGGCTCGCCAGCATCGCGATATTTTTTGGTCGTGTCGGCCGCGATCGCGGCGCAGCTGGCGACCTGGCCGGATTCGACAACCGGCGGCCCGGCGTTTCCGCAAATGACACCCAGCGGCGGCACGATTCAGGGCATATCAGTTATTGCGACCGACGCGCCGATCGCAAGCGCCACGGCGTTTTTGGTCGATGCCGCGCAAGTTGCATTGGCCGCTGAAAGTTTCGTAATCAGCACTGCCGCGCACGCTTCATTGCAGATGGACGACGCGCCAAGCGCCGGCGCAACGAACCTCATCAGCTTGTGGCAATCGAACAGCGTCGCAATTCTCGCCGAACGTTTTTTCGGCGTGTTGAGGATGCGTGACGAAGGCGTCGTGAGGCTGTTGAGCCCGGACTACGCGCCGTGACCGACGACGAAATCGCAATGGTCGAACGGAATCTCGCCCGCATTGAGGCAGCGCTCGCGACCGAGCGCGGAAAATGGAAGGCGCGCGTCGCCAGCCTCGAAGCGGAGCTTAGGCGCACGACCGCCGAACTCACCGCGCTGCGTGGCCCGCCGTGAGCTCGCCACCGAGCCCGCCACCGAGCGACGCTGTCTTGCGCCAAATTGACGGCCTGCGTGCGGCAGTTCCCGGCTGCCAAGTCACCATCGTTTTGCTGGCGCCCAGCGGCGACGCGCTGGTGATTTACACGCCACCGCCACACGATCGCGCGCGACCTGACGTCGACTCGCCCGATTGGCTCCGCGTGGACACGGCGTCGCTGTTGTGGATCATGGCACCCTGTCGCGAGACATCGCACTAGTGTCGCGTGACGTCGCCGCACGTCGTGCCTGGCTGGCGACTTTCGCAGCGGCGCTGCTGTCCCTTGCGAACCTCGCAGTCGCCCTGGCGTTGCTCGACGGCGTGCGTTGACCGGCTAAAACTGATCGCCGCGGTGCGCGTCGGACATCGGCCCGGACGCTGCGAACCAGGGGCGCGAAAGCGACGACCCAAATCCTTTGCTTGGATGAAGGTCCCTCGAGAGGTGGCGAGACGACGTAACTTGGCTCATCCTACGTGGCGCCGTGTTAAGTAAGTGCCATTGAGGCTAGGGCTGGATGCCCTAACTGAGGTTAGCCCTGCATACCGGACAAATCTGAACGTCTTTGCCGGCGATTGGGTTCTTGCAACTACCACACCGCCACTTCAGAGCCATGCGCGACCCTACGAGCAGCAGTAGGACAAGAACCACAGTGCCAATGACTGCTCCTGCAAAGCCCAGCAGCGCTCCGAGAACAAACGGAGCCAAGAGGCCGAAGCCCTGAACAAAGCAGCCGACACCAATGAGTTCGCTTTTGCGCTCCCGAACCGCGTTCACCTGGCCCTTGCTCACTCTCTAGTCTTCCACCGGTAGGTCAATGGCGCCCGAATAATGGTACCAAGGAATTGAGCGCGGCTGCCTTCGCTGGACTCTCTGCGCACGGTGTGTGATGTTTTGCTCGCAGCGCGAGCTGTGCGCTGACCCTCGCGGCCTCGCTCGAGCTGATGCCGGCCTTGTGCTGACTCGCGCTCGGCCTGGTTGCCGGCCGCGTGAATGCGCTCTCGCTCGGCCTGTCATGCAGCCGACTCCCGGCTCGCAGCTCTGAAACACGCCGACACGCTGCACTGCGCTGACCCAGTCCCGACGTGCGTCGGGTGACGCCACACGAACGCGCAGGATCGTCACCGCGTCTCGGTTGGTGACTCAGTGGTGACTCAAGGAACTGGGAATAGCTGAATACATGGCGCGCCCGGAGAGATTCGAACTCCCGACCTCGTGGTTCGTAGCCACGCGCTCTATCCAACTGAGCTACGGGCGCGTCTTGCTGCAAGTCCCTGAAACACAACACGAATCCCTGTGAAAGCGGGCGGCGCGTTGCGGGCGCGAAATGTACCACGAAGATGCCGTGAATAGGTAGCTGGGTCAAGAGTCCGGGCTACGGGCACGGCCTGTGACGCCTGCGAAAGTCAGCACCCAGTCCGTATAGGATAGGCGCCCCCGACGAGTGGTCGGGCTCAGTCGAAACGCGGAGAGATCTCATGATTCTGCTCACAGGAATAACCGGCAACATCGGCGGCGCGACCGCACGGGCATTGCTCGCAAAGGGCGTCCGCTTCCGCGCACTGGTGCGCGACGTCGGCAAGGCGGCGCTGTGGGCGGATCAGGGCGTCGAACTCATCCAGGGCGACCTCGAGAAGCCCGATGACATCGAACGCGCGCTCGCCGGCATCGACCGGGCACTGCTCGTGATGCCGAACGGCGAGTTTCAGGAACGCGTCGAGGTATCGTTCACCCACGCCGCCAAGGCGGCGGGCCTGCCCTGGATCATCAAGCTCTCGTCACCGGAAGCCGTGCGCGGCACGACGAGCCCGATTCCGCTCGCACATATCGCCGCCGAAGACGCGATCATGGCTTCCGGCATGAAGTGGACTTTCGTTCGCCCGAGCTTCTACATGCAGAACTTCCGCGGCTCAGTGAAGACCGTGCGCGCGACCGGAAAACTGTCGATGCCGATGGGCACGGGCACAGTCGCGCTGACCAACAACAACGACGCCGGGCAGTTCATCGCCCACATCCTCACCGACGCGAACTCCGCGCAGCACCACGGTCAGTGCTACGACATCACCGGCCCCGATCCGTTGATGAACTTCCAGCAGATCGCCGATGCCATTGGCGAGGCTATCGGCCAGAAAGTCGTATACGACGATTGCGATGCGAAAGCGTTCCAGGAAGCGATCCGCCCTTTCCATCGCAACGACTGGCACTCGGATGCCGTCGCAAGGTTGTTCGCAGAGATCGCGGACAATCGCACACCCGGCCACCAGACCGACACGTTCCAGAAGATCATGGGGCGGCCGGGGCAGTCATTTAAAGGCTATCTCGCGACGCTGACTTAGCGGGATCGGCGCTGATTCCAGTCAGCAAACGACTACGGTTGCACCCTGCATGCACTGCTGGCATATTGCCAGCATGGCCATACAGATTACCGTCCGTGATGTCCCCGAGAAGGTTCGCGACGAGCTTGCGGCCCGCGCGGCACGGCAGGGAAAGTCCATGCAGGAGTACCTGCGGGCAGAGTTGGAGCGTCTGGCCGCTCGACCCTCCGTCGATGTGTGGCTGGAGCAGCTGCGCAAGAGAAAGCGTGCGTCGCAAACGCGCGTAGCAGCCAGGCAAGTACTCAAGGAACGGGACGCTGATCGGCGGTGAGCGTCGTCGTGGACGCATCGGTGCTGGTCACCGCCCTGGTTGATTCAGGCCCGCACGGCGAGTGGGCAGAGGGAGTGCTGGCTACCGGCACCCTGCACGCTCCGGAGCTGGCGCCAGTCGAAGCTACCAACATTCTGCGCCGGCTCGAGCGAGCCAGGACCATCAGCACGCATGAGGCCAATGCTGCGTTCGAAGATCTGATGCAGCTGCACCTCGAGCTGGTTCGGTTCGATCCGCTTGCAAGCCGAGTCTGGGAACTGCGCCACACGATCACGAGTTACGACGCGTGGTACGTCGCGCTCGCCGAAGCGCTGGACGCACCGCTCGCAACGCTCGACGAACGCCTTGCCAGGGCGCAAGGCCCCTCATGCGCGTTCCTGACTCCTAGCGGTCGGGCCAAGAGTCGAGATAGGACGCGGTAGATTTGGGATCGCGGCGGGCAGTTGAGTCTCATCGAAGATTCAAAGCATGCGTCACGCACATAACCCGATCACTACACGCACAAGAAGCAGACCGGCAGCTCGGTGCCGCGAAACGTCGCGGACGAGGTGATAGAGTCCCTCAAGAAGGTCGCGGCCGCGGTCTGAGGGCAACCGGCTATGCGCAACGTTCGTCTCTTTCTCGGCGCACTGTCGATCCTGTTGCTCGTGTCCCTGGCCTGGATCTTCGCCGCGCGGGCGGGTTTGCTGACGCCTGCGGAATCCACATTGCGCGCACGCTACGCGCTTGCAGACTCGCAGTTCCTGACCCTTGATGGCGAGGTCGTCCACTACGTCGATCGCGGGCGCGGTCCGGCGCTCGTGCTGCTGCACGGGTCAGCCGGCAGTCTGCGCATGTGGGACGACTGGGACCAAGCATTGACCGGCCAGTTCCGGGTAATCCGCTTCGATCGGCCGCGCATGGGCCTGTCCGGTCCGGCGCCAGCCGGCATGGACGACACCGAGCGGGAGTTGCAGGTCATCAAGGCGCTGACCCGTTATCTCCGAGCCGAAAGCTTCTTCGTGGTCGGGACCTCCAGTGCAGGCGTGGCCGCAGCCGCCTATGCTGCGAGCCATCCAACACAGATCCGCGGCGTGGTTCTGTCGAACATCGCGGTGGGATCATTCAAGTCCGCGGCGACTCAGCGGTCGCTTGCGCTGCGGGCCATGCTGGCGATCGATCCGTGGTTGGGCGGCTGGCGGCCGGCGGCATTGTGGCAGCAGGTTCTGCTGGCGAACTTCCATGATCCGGGCAAAGTGCCGCCTGGCCTGGCCCGCGAGTGGGCGGATCTGAACAACCGTGCACAGCGCATGCCGCCCGCGACCATGCTGTCATCCCCGATGGCCAAGTTCGATCGCACGGTCGAGGATCTGCCGCGGATCACGGCGCCGACGTTACTGCTGTGGTCGGATCATGATCATGAGCTGCCCGTCGAGACCATGGGGCGTCGCGGTTTCGCGCTGTCAGGGGCCGCGGACAAGCAGCTCGAAGTTGTCAGCCATTGCGGCCACATGCTGCCGCTGGAGTGCGGCGTCGAGAGCGCCGCCATTGCGCGCGGGTTCTTTGTGCGGATCGCAGCGCAGAACCCGTAGCGCCAGTCCGCCCTTGGCGGACAGGAATTCCAAACCCCCTGCCCGGTCGCTGTCCACCGAGAAGTGCGCCTGCTACGCGGACGCGCGCCACCGCAAGGCGGCAACAACTGGCAGCCTGTTGCCGCAGGGAAAGGTAGCTCGGCTGGTTAGAGCGCGGTCTGCGCAGGAGTTCGACACTGCCGTTCCTATTAAAGTAACTTCTCCTCAAATTGCGAATATCCGACGATGGTTTGAATCTCCACCCCGCACAGTGCCTGCCTGGAAGCCGAGCGAACTGAACAATCTGCTGAAGCGTCGGTCGTTTCTGGCGAATCCGGAGCCTGGATTATCGGTGCGGAACCTTCACCTGCAGACGGATCTCGGCGAAGTGGATCTGCTCGATACCATCACAGGTGTCGGCGATCTTGCCAGAGTGCGCGACGCGGCAATTGATGTCGAGTTGTTCGGTAAGCGGGTCCGCATGATCTCGATCGACGATCTGATCGCGGCCAAGGAGTCGCTGGCTCGTGACAAGGATCTCTTCGTCGCCAAAGAGCTCCAGGCGATCCGCGAGAAACAGCGCGGCTGACTGGCGGGCTCTGCCACACCACGGTTTGCGCTGCTTGCAGACAGGGCCAGCGCGGTGCGTTTTACCCGCGGCGTGATGTTCGCGTTCAGCCGGAACAGATTGGTCGGGTGGTACTTGCGCTTGATCGCCGCGCCCAGCGCCTGCTGGATATCGCGCCTGCTGGATATCGTGCCGGGTGGCTCCACGGTCTACGACTGAGTTCAATCATGGTCTCGCGCTGAGCTATCGATGTCTGGTCGGCAGCTACCCAGAGCTTGCCGAGCCGCGGCTTCGCATCGCGCTGAGGCTGATCAGCCCTAGCGCGATGCCAGCCATCCAGGTCACATACACCGTACCCACGATGCGCTCATAGGCACCAAGCCAACGGTCGTTCACCAGCAGGATCAGGGGCACGAGCGCGATCCAGATTCCCAGACAGAGGGCATTGAACAGCCCCACGCGGCGGGACAGGCGCAACAGGCCGGGTTGCAATGCACCCATGACCAGGCCCGTGAGGCTGGCGACGATCCATAGCGGGTCGTTGGCCTCTGGACCCCGCAGGGTCGTCGCATCGGCGCTAGCGAAGTAGTAGGCGACGTAGACCAAGGTCGCCGCAGCGGCGACGAGCAGGGCGCGGGCGAAGGGCCAGAGCCGTCCGCGATCCAGTCCAGCAAGAGCGACGGCCAGGGCGGCGTGGGCGCAGGCGAAGCTGATGAGCCCGAGCGTATGCAGCTCGCCCCAGGCCTGCTGGCTGAGTTGACTGATGGGAGATTGGATGCCGTTCAGCCCGCTCGTCCAAAGAACTACGCAGTGCGTCACCAGCGTGAGTACTGATGCCGTGAGTGCAATTCTCAGCCAATTGATCGACGCATCTGCAGCACGATTTGAATCCGATGCCATGGCATACCCGGCTGTGACAGCGTTGCGAAATGATCGTCTACTGTAACTGCGAAGTCCGGCTGGGTTGGCGGATCGTACTTTTAAACGACCTGCTCTGTTAACCGGCGACGAACATTGACCAGATTCTTGGGCTGTCCGGCCTACAACACGGACCACACCCGTTTCCTTAGTAGACCTTCAAATTCAGCGATATACGGTGAATCGGGCTGGTCAACCTCGAACGCCTGTTTCTGATCAATTCAGCTCGCCGGTTCACAACCGCGTGAGATCCACAAATTTGAGATTTTTTCCCCTGTTGTCGAGACAGCCTGAGATGGCTTGAAACAGGGAATTGGCGGAGAGAGAGGGATTCGAACCCTCGAAGGGCTTTTGGCCCTTACGCCCTTAGCAGGGGCGCGCCTTCGACCACTCGGCCATCTCTCCGGCTTGCGGAAGGGACGAAATGATACTGGCGGGGGCGGACCCCGTAAAGCAAACGTCACTGCCAACCGGTCAGCTGTGCGGGCCGAATCCGTTGCCGTTGCGGTGCTCGCCGGCCCCGTTTGCTGGTGCCCCGCCCGGCTGTTCGTGTTCGCGCTTGATGCGCTCAAATATTTCTTCGCGGTGTACGGCAACAGTCTTCGGCGCATTGATGCCGATCCGCACCTGGTTGCCCTTTACGCCGAGGACGGTGACGGTGACTTCCTCACCGATCATGACGGCCTCACCGACTCTTCTGGTCAGTATCAGCATTTTCGCTCTCCCTGCTCCGCCCGAGGCGCAAAAGGCGCCTTGCGCGGTTGACCCCCGTCAATCCTTTGGACAATACAGAGAAACCCTGCGCGGCGTCCACCTGAGATCCTGCATCGTCACGTTCTTGATTGGGTCTAAATCGCAGCTGATCGCAGCGCTTTGCTTCAGGCCCATCGCTCCCAGCGCGTGATGTCGCCGTTGCTGATCGCAAGCCCGATGAAGTTCTGCGTGTCAAGTTCGCTGCTGTTGTGGCTGGGGCGTTCCGTCGAACCGATGTAGTAAAGCCGCAGCGAACCGTCTTCCATCGCAACCACCCATGAGCAGCCGAGACGGTGGTCCCACAAGCCCGAACCCTTTGGCGACTGCGCGATCACGCTGCCATCCGGATGCGGTCCGTCGATCCGCTCCCAGGTGAGTCCGTCGTTCGAGACGGCAACGCCGATCTGACGCTCGACCTCCGGACCTTCGCCGATGTCCTTGCAGCCTTCGTAGAACATCACCCAGCGACCCTGGTGCCGGACAATGTGGCGCGTCGCCACGCCCTTGTCATCGAATCGGCCTGCGGGACCAGGACCGAGCACGGGGCTGCGCTTCTCCCAATGCAGGCCATCGGTCGATTCCGCCCAGCCGACGGTGTACTGCTGGCGATTGTTGAGGCCGTGGTAGTACATGCGCCAGGAACCGTCATCCCAGCGAATCACCTGCGGCCAGGCGGCCATGATCTCGTCGAAATCGCCGCGGCCACCGGCCGTGAGCAGGGCGCCACGATGCGGGCCATTGAGCCGCAGCCAGTTCACGCCATCGCGCGACACCGCGCAGCCTGACGCCATCGGAAAACCCTTGATCTTCATCGGGCCGATGCGCTGCAGACTCTGGTCGCCGCCGAAGTACCACATCCAGTACACATCGCCTTCACGGTGAATGTCGCCGATACCGACATGCGAGGAATCGAAGCGCGCTGGATCAGGATCCGGATCGAATACGGCACCCATGGTTTGGCCGCCAGTCACGCGTTGCCAACGGATGCCGTCGCTCGATATCGCAAGACCAACGCGCCCGGTGGGCAGCGTGATGCGCCGATCGAAGGACGCGTCGCGACCGTAGTACCACATCTTCCACTGGCCATCCGCTTCGCGCAGCACGCGCGGACAGGACACGCGCTCCGAATCCCAGCTGCCTGCCGGCCCGGGACCGAAGATCAAGCCAGGACCCGGCGGTAGCGCGAGTCCCGTGCGGCTGGCTTGTTCGCGCGCCGACTCGACGGGCTGAGCCAGCGCACTGAAGGCCGTCAGTCCGCCGCCGATGGCCAGCACTTCACGCCGGGTCAGATTCGATCCGCGGGAGTCGGTCATGTCTAATCGATCTCAGTCGCGCGGAATCGCAGTCCACGCTGTGCGCCACGCGTCGAGCGGCAGTGCCTTGTCGGCAACGAGGTTGACGGTTTTGCCTAGCGCATCCGGGTTGCCGAGTGCATTGGCCATGACCATGCCGACGTCTGCGCGGCACAAAGCGCCCGGGCCACGCGGATCCTTGAGACCGTATAGCGCGAGCGGCTCCTTGCCCTCGAAGCACTCGGGTTGTCCCGGGAACGGCTTGAGGCCACCGGGACGCACGATCGTGTAGGGCAGGCCGGAGGCGCGCAGGCTGGCTTCGCCGCGCCCTTTCCATTCCAGCACCATGCCGCACATGGAGTTCAGCATCGTCTTGGGGTCAGCATCTCCTGCACCGAGCGCCGACATCAGCACGAACTGGCGAACGCCAGCGGCCTTCGACGCGGCCGCGAGCTTCTCGATGCCACGATAGTCCACGTCGGCTGGCGAGCCGCCCTCCGGGAACGGCTGCTGCGGCACGCAGTTGGCACCGATCGTCGACAGCACATAGTCGGCGCCCGCTAGGCCCGCGACCAGACTTGCGGAATCCGTGGCATCGCCCGCCACCACCTGCACGCCGTCCGGCAGGCCCTTGACGCGACTCGGGTCACGCACCATGACTCTGACGTCGTAGCCCTGCTCCTTGAGGATGCGGGCGAGCGGCGCACCGCTCTGCCCGCCGCCGATCACGACCGCAGTCTTCGGCTGGTTGGTGTCCATCGTGGCGCACGCGGCCAGCGTTGCAGACAGTGCGAGCATGGCAAGCGGTTTCAGATACTTCATCGAGAGTCTCCTGGACGGTCTGTGACTGTGCGCAGCGTATGCGGTAAGCGGATGCGAGTGAAGCCTTAAGCGTCGGCGCAAACCCGCCACCGGACAGCCATGGCTTGCAGCGTGTGACGCCGGGTAGGCACGGAGCTGCGCCCTCAGCCTACATCGCAGTCAGATGCTTGCGATCGATCTTGTCGCCACCGGAACGGGTAACCAAACGGGCATAGACCTGCTCGATCATCGCGAGCCGCTGTTCTCTCAAGCGCGCTTCAAGTTCCGGCGGAGGACGGCTGTGATCGAGTTCCTCGGTCGACACGCTGCCGCGCGTTGCAAGCTGCTCCTCGACGCGCGCCAAGCTCCAGCACGATGCCGACCGAATGGTCGACGGTTTCGTTAAAACCTTGATGCCGTAGTCAAACAAGATCGGGAGCCTGCGACATCCCCGCCTCGGACATCAACTTCTGGCTGTAGGCGCGAATCGGACCCTGCTGAGCGTGACGCAGGACCTTGCGCGCGTCCTCAATGAGTTCCACATAGGCCTCATCTTCACGCGTCGTCAGAGTAAGGGTAGACGCCCGCAAGCTTACCGCGCGGGTAGAACGCCTGATCGATGTTCTGAAGTCATGGCATGGCTCTCTGAAGTTGATATCCGGTGGGCATCGAAAGATTAGGCACGGGTGTGCAAATCGTGTCAAAAACGCTGACCCTCACACGGTGTTCCGGATGCTGAAGCGCTTCGCCCCGTTTACTCTCCTTGCGCTGCTCGCTGCTTGCGCGCCCATGCCGGCCAAAGAGGCCGGCGAGAGCGCCAAGCGCTTCCGCGACTGCGCCGACTGCCCGGAAATGGTCACGACCGCGGCTGGCCGATTCAGGATGGGTTTCGATGGTGGCGAACCCGAGCGCTACGAGGGCCCGGTGCGCGACGTCACGGTCGTGCGCGGTTTCGCTGCAGGGCGCACTGAAGTCACGGTCGGTGAGTTTCGCCGCTTCGTCAACGCCACCGGCTACAAGGCTGCACGCGGCTGCTACGCCTGGGATGGCAAGACGCCGACGATGCTGCCCGAGGCGACCTGGGAAGACCCGGGCTACGGTCGACCGCCGCGCGAAGACGAGCCCGCCGTGTGTGTCGACTGGCAGGACGCGTCGGCCTATGTGCAGTGGCTCGCCAAGAGAACCAGCAAGCCCTATCGCCTGCTGACCGAGGCCGAATGGGAGTACGCCGCAGATGCGGGCAGCACGGCCACTTTTCCGTGGGGCGAAGATGCGAGCCTTGGCTGCAAGTACGCGAACCTCTACGACCTCTCTGGCGCGCGCGCACGGCCGGCGCCGATTTCACCAACGGCTTGCGACGACGGTCAGGCGGGCGTCTCACCGGTGGGCTTGTTCGCGCCCAACGCGTTCGGCCAGCACGACATGGTGGGCAACGTCTGGGAGTGGGTGCAGGATTGCTACGAAATGCCCTATCCGGCAGCACCGGTCGACGGCAGCGCGCAGCAGAACTCGGGCTGCGATCGACGCGGCACGCGGGGTGGCAGCTGGATCACCGAAACCGCACGCCAGCGCCCCACCTTCCGCGGCCGCGATCCGATCGACCGCGTCAGCCAGGTGTTCGGCTTTCGAATCGGGTGCGATCTCGAGTAACAGTCAGCGGGCTGGCCTTAGCGGACTGGGAAGAGCGTCGCAATCGCGCTGTCGATGCGATCGTAGGTGCCGCAGCGGCAGAAATTGGTCAGCCGCTCGCGGACCTCTGCCGGCTGCAGCTGCGGCGCTTCACTCAGAATCGCGGCGACGGCCATCACCATGCCGGGCTGGCAGTAGCCGCATTGCGGCACCTGCGCCTCGATCCATGCCTTCCGAACCCGGGCCACCGGCTTCGCCGACTCGTCTTCGATGGTCGTGATCTTCCCGCCCTTGGCAGCCTCGACCGGCAGTACGCAGGAACGCACCGCCTGGCCATTCAGATGCACAGTGCAGGCACCGCAGAGCCCTGCACCGCAGGCGAACTTCGCGCCATTGAGACCTAGCTCATCGCGCAATACCCACAGCAGCGGCATGTCGGGCTCGACATCGAGCTTGCGACGCTTGCCGTTGACGGAAAAACTGATGGCCATAGATGTCTCCGCGCGTTGCACACGAGTGCAAACCGGAGCATACTTGCCGCACCAGATGCTGTCCAGACAGGCTACCGCAATGCAGCTACTGAAAGCCCCGATGACTCGCCGCACCCTGTTCGCTGGCGCTGGTGCCGTGGCCGGCAGCTTGCTGATCGGTTGGCGGGCTGAAGCTTCAACGGAGCCCGTTGCAACTGAAGCGGATCTCGCCAACTGGCTACGCATCAATGCTGACGACACCGTGACGGTGTATGTCGCGCAGGCAGAAATGGGCCAGGGTGTGATGGCAGCGCTCAGCGCGATCGCGGCCGAGGAGCTCGGCGTCCGCTGGGACCAGGTGAAAGCCGAAATGCCCCCATCGGACCCACGCTTTCGCACCAAGCGGGGTCGACGCGTCACGGGCAACAGTGACAGCGTCATGTCAGGCTTCGAACCTCTGCGCAAGGCTGGCGCGGCGGCGCGCGAGATGCTGGTCACGGCTGCCGCCGCAGAGTGGGGCGTGCCCGTCGGAGAATGCCGGGCTGCGGACGGCCGCGTCAGTCACACCGCCAGTGGCCGCAGCCTCGGGTTCGGGTCGCTCGCCACTGCCGCCGCCGCACTACCCGTGCCGACGGATCCGGCACTGAAGCCCGCGTCCGAGTGGACGCTGATCGGCAAACGACTGCCGCGCCAGGATGTGCCCGCGAAAGTCATGGGTACTGCTGTTTTCGGCGTGGATGTGCAGCTGCCCGGCCTGCGTACCGCGACGATCATGGCCTGCCCCACCTTTGGCGGCAGCCTCGCGAGCGTCGATCCGGCACCGGCCATGGCCGTCAGCGGCGTCAGTCACGTGGTGCAGCTGGACAATGCCGTTGCGGTCGTCGGCCGCAGCTACTGGCATGCCATGAAAGGACTGCAGGCGCTGCAGCCGAAGTGGAACACCGAAGGCGCGTCGCAGGACAACAGCGTCGACATCCAGGCACGTCTGCGCGAAGCAGCCACCCAGCCGGGTGCGGTCGGTCGCGCCACCGGCGATACGAGTGCCGCGTTCGCTGCGGCAGCGAAAGTCGTCGAGGCCGTGTACGAGGCACCGTTTCTGGCGCATATGTGCATGGAACCAATGAACGCCACCGTGCGAATCGGTGCGGATCATGTCGACGTTTGGGCGCCCACCCAGGCAGAGACCGACACGGCGTTAGCGGTCGCGAAGACTCTCGGCGTCGCGCCCGAAACGGTGACCGTGCACACGACGATGCTCGGCGGTGGCTTTGGTCGCCGCACCGGCACGGACTTTGCCGTGCAGGCCGCGCAGATCGCCAAGGAAGTCGGCGCGCCGGTGAAACTGATCTGGTCGCGCGAGGAAGATATCCGCCACGATTTCTACCGGCCGCCGATGGCCAGCCGCTACCGGGCCGCGCTCGATGCGGAAGGTCGCGTGACCGCGATGGAAGTCAACGTCGCAGGGCCGTCGCTGATCGAAGCCTTCGGCATGCCGCCGAACCTCGATCCGATGATCCACACGATGGCGAGCAGCGGCGATGCGTATCGGATTCCGAACCTGAAGCTCAGCTACAACCGCAGCAACGTGCAGGTACCGCTTGGCATATGGCGGGCAACGATGCTCAGCCAGCATGGCTTCTTCGTCGAGAGCTTTGTCGACGAGGTTGCGCTGACTGCGGGCCAGAGCCCGCTGGCGCTGCGACGCGCCCTCACCGAGGGCAATCCCAAAGGCGCGGCGGTGCTGGATGAGCTGGAGCGCATCTTCGACTTCAAGCGCGAACGCGGTCGCAATCGCGGCGTCGGCATCGCGATGGCGGATGGCTGGAACTGCGTCTGCGCTGCGGCGCTCGATGTCAGCGTCGCAGAGGACTCGGCGCTGACCATCCACGAGATCGCCTGCACCCTGCACTGCGGAATCGTGATCAACCCGGCGATTGTCGAGAGCCAGATCCAGGGCGGCTTTCTCTACGGACTCGATGCCGCACTGTGGGGCGATATCGAAATCCGTAACGGCCAGACGGTGCCCGGCAATTTCGACACCCAGCCGGTGCTGCGTTTCGACCAGGCACCGCGAGTGCGCGTCTCGATCGTGCGCAGCGACGGCCCCGTGGGCGGCGTCGGCGAGATTGCGACCTCGATCGCCGCGCCTGCGCTGACCAATGCCATTTTCGCGGCGATCGGCAGGCGCCTGCGCGAACTGCCGGTCGCGCGCGCTGGCTTCTCCCTGACCTGATCCAACCTTTCAAGCCGAGGTGACCCTGGTGTCCAGCACGACCCCAAGAGTTCCCAAAGGCGCCCAGCCGGTTTTCTTCGAACAGCCTGCGCTCGAGGCGATGCACGGCATGTTCGTCGTGCTGCTTGAAGAGATCTGCGTGCTGCGCGACCGCCTCGACAGCTACGAAAAGCTGGGCGCAGCCGGAATCGTCGTCACGCCGGATGCCCTCGATGCGTATACGCCCGATGAAGCCACCGAAAAACTGCGCGAAAAGCGCCGGCAGGAGACGATCCGCCGCGCCCTTCGGCCAGTCGTGCAGCTGCAACGGGCGGCAATCAACGATGCGCAATCGCGGTACCACAGCGCCGCAACAAAACTTGCCGAACAAGAGATCTGAATCATGACTGGCCAGACCGCCCACCCGATGATGCCCGAGACGACCCACGATGAGTACGCGCGGCGCCGGTTCCTGATGAGCTTCAAGTCCTTCATTCAGACGGAGCTCGACCCACTGGATCGGCAGCTGGTCGACGAAGTTGTGAAACCGGCTTTTCGCGAAAGCCATGGCCGTGAAGCCCGGACCAGTCAGGACATTCGGCCGCTGCTCGAAGCACAACCTTTCCACCAGTTCTGGCAGTCGGCCATGCGCTACCAGCAGGAGCTGATGTGGGACAACGTCAGCGATTGCATCGAACGGCAGTTGCCGCAGCTGCAGGCTCGTTATAACGAGCGCCCTGCGGGACTCGGTTCATTGCGCTTGAATCCGGATTTCGAGCAACCCGCGTATATCGAGGCCTTTGATAACCATCGCATGCCAGGCAGCTACCCTGCCGAATCGGGCCCCGATGACCTGCGCGCTGGCGCACTGTTCGACTCGGCCGCATCGCTGTACCACGTCAATCGCAACGGCGGCGCGATGAACGATGCGCGCGGCTGGAAGCTGATCGATCACGTCGAGACGCGGTTTTCGGATCGCGGCTGCTCGTTCGGCCAGAGCACGCTGACCTATACGGAAAAGTGGCCGGATGCGGAAATTCACGCCATCGATCTGGGCGCGCCGCTGCTTCGCTGAGCGCACGCGCGCACAGCCCACCTCGGCAAGTCGGTCCACTACTCGCAGCAGAACGCCGAGCAGACGGATTTCCCAGACGGCCACTTCGACCTGATCGTATCCAGCGCCGTGCTGCACGAGACGAGTCGGGCTGCCACGCAGCGGATCCTTGCAGAGTGCCTGCGCCTGCTGCGCCCAGGCGGCGTGATGGCGCATCTGGAAGTTGCTGTGCGGTACTCGGATCTCGGGGTCTGGGAGCAGGTGCGCGTCGACTGGGAATGTCTCGTCAACAACGAGCCGTTCATCGCGGGTTCCGCGCGACTCGACATGGCCGCCATGGCAGAGCAGTTCGGTTTCCTTGACGCTGCCGCCGGTTACCACTGGCAGGTGCCAGGGTTCATTCCAGGCAAGAGCGGATTCGAGACGGCGGGTGGCCCGAACGGCTCGCTGAAGTTGGGTAGCTGGTACATCGTCTCGGCAGCGCGCTGAGTCGCCTCAGCGGGTCGAGGTGCGCTTGACGACGTTCGCGAGCGCGGTCATCGGCCGCGGTCGCATCGTCGGTGCCGCCAGCCGCGCCAGCAGATCCTTGACCGCAAGGTCGATCATTTCCTCGATCGGCAGATGCACCGTCGTCAGACCGTACGCACTCCAGCTCGCCTGCGGGATGTCACCGAGCCCGATGACACCGAGCTGCGCGGGCACATCGACGCCCAGATCACTGCGCGCGCCGTCGAGCACGCCGAGCGCCGTAAGGTCAGATGAACAGATGATCACATCGGGTCGCTCGCGACGCTGCCACAACTCGGCAACGGCAGCTCGGCCCGGGTCATAGCCGAACGTGCCGTAGACATCTGCGACCACACGCAGGCCGCGCTTGGCCGCAACGCCTGCGCGGATCGCCTCGTTGCGTTCCACGGTTGTCGGCGTGGACGGATCGCCATTCAGCAATGCGATGCGCCGATAACCGGCGCGGACCACCAGCCTGATGATCTCCTGACCGATCTGGCCGTTGTCACAGGTCACACTCGAAGCACGGCGTCCGGCCGTGTCCCTGTTGACGAGCACCAGCGGCGTTCTCGAGCGCGAACATTCGCTGGCGGCGGCGGCCGAAGGCCGTGCGGAGACGACGATCACCCCATCCACCTGATACTGCAGCAGCTGGCGAACGGCGTTGTCGGCATCCGCCTCCGTGCCGGAGGTCAGCAGAACCAGCTGGTAGCCTTCTGTCTGCAAGCGCTCGCTGAACAGCCGCAGCATGCGGGTGTAGAACGGGTTGTCCCACTCGGCCATGACCAGGCCGATCAGCTGGGTGCGCCGCAGGATCAGGCTACGCGCCAGTACATTGGGCCGGTAGCCGAGCTTCTCGGCGGCGGCGAGCACCTTGGCGCGGGTACGCGGCGCAACGCTGGCCCCGGCGGTGAAGGTTCGCGAAACCGCTGAGCGGGATACTCCCGCTAGCGCCGCAACTTCGTGTGACGTGACCTTCGACAGCGGCTTCAAGCGTCCCCTCAACGATCAGCCCAGACCGACAAGCGCTGCATCTTACACGCGCTGGGCGACCGGATCGGGCAGCGATGGATCACGCTGCGGCGACCGATAGCCGGAGAAACTCACCACACCGAGTATTCCCAGAACCAGCAAGGTGCCCGCACACCACCAGCCGAGATGGGTGATCTGGCCCGGCGTGATCGAGGCGGCATCGGCTGCCGCGGGCAGCTGAACGATGTCGACAATGACGCCAGCCATCAGCTTGCCGAGCCCGGAGGCGGTCTTCATCGCCAGAAAAATGAAACCGAAAAGCATCGCGGTTGCCTTGATGCCCTTGCGGCGTTCGTATTCGTCTGCGGATTCCGAAGCAATCACCGCCGAGACGATCATGACGATGCCGAGTGCGAGGCCCGCAAGAAAATTGGCGCCCAGCAGCACCGGCATCACGAACTCCGAACCGGAGGGCAGCAGACCAGACAGACGCAGCAGCAATGGCGCCGCAAAAAATCCGACCCCCAAGCCAATGCAGGCGGTGAACAGCGGCGGATGCGGCAAACGGTCCACGACCAGCTTGCCGACCACCAGCGTGGCCGCGGCGCCAAGGATCACCGCGAACTGCCAGTTCTTGATCTGCGTGCTGCTGAGCTCCCAGAAATAGCCGCCGAGATACAGGCTCATCGCGTTGTAGATCGAGAATGCCGTGAGCAAAAACAGGCTGCCGAATATCAGGCAACGAAAATTCCTGAACTTCATCAGGATGTCCTGCCAGGCTGCCCAAAGACCCGCCAGACTGACCCGTGCGGTGCTGGGCGGTTGAGCGCGCTCGAACACCTGAAGGCGCTGCCAGGTTCCCGCCGCCGACAACAGAATCACCAGCACCAGCGTGCCACCGATCGCGACCGCGAACGGCAGATAGGCAGCCGGATTTTCCTGCCCACGCGGATACTCGACCGTATCGACAAAGAACACATCGAAAGCGAGCGCAACGACCGCGAAATTTGCCGCTGCCGAGAAAATATTCCGCAGCACTGCCAGCGTCACGCGCTCGCGTGGGTCGCTCGTGAGCTCGGCGATCTGTGTCGACCACGGAATATGAAAGAACGTCACCGATACACGCAAACCAATGGCCGTGAAGGCGAGCCAGCCACCGAGCGCCAGACCCTGCAGCCCTTCCGGCGGCGCGAACAGCGCCACAAAGAACAGCGCAGTCGGCACGGCCGACGCAAACATCAGGGTGTGGCGCCGGCCCCAGCGCGACTGCAGTGCATCGGAGTAGGTTCCGACCAGCGGATCCGTGATCGCATCGAAGATCATCGCCAGCAGGATTGCGACGCCAGCAACACTGCCCGACAGACCGCAGACCTGCGTGTAAAAAAACAGCACGAACAGCTCGAAAGACCGGCTCAGCACGGCCTCGCAAACGTTGCCGAGGCTGTAGGCCAGCCGACTCATCCATGGGACACGGCCAGCAGATTGCATACGGTTAGATCGCGGTCAGTATTTCAAGGCAGCCAGCAATAAGCTGTGCATCAAGGTAGCCCAGCGGAAACCCTATTGCAATCGTGTGCAAGGCGTGTTGAAGTTCCGGTCGGTCTGTCCATTGACATCAACTTTCCCTCGCCGGATCGCTGATCAAAAGATGAAAGGGAGTTTTCTAATGAGCGAATTTAAGCTGTTGCGGGGCCCTGTGCTGCTGCTGGGCTGCCTGATCGGCGCGGGTGCCGGTACGGCCCAAGCCCAAACGGAGTCGTCTGCGGCGCCGGCGCGCGGGCTCGAGGAAATCACGGTCACGGCACGCCGCCGCGAAGAAAGCCTGCAGCAGGTACCTCTGGCCATCACGGCGTTTTCCGCCGAGCAGCTCGAAGCATCACGCATCGACGGTTTACAGGACATCGCGCAGCGCACGCCTGGCCTGATCTACCAGGACATCAACGGCGGCCTGTCGCTGCCGGTCATCCGCGGCCTCGCGCAGACCAACATTCTGACCAGCGACAACAACGTCGGCTTCTTTCTGAACGGTGTCTATCTGGCCAACTCACGCGCGCTGGACCTCGGCCTGATCGACCTGGAACGGGTCGAGATCGTCAAGGGTCCGCAAAGCGCGCTGTATGGCCAGAACAGCTTCGCGGGCGCGATCAACTACGTCACAAAGCGCGCGCCCGATGAGTTCCGCGCCACCGCACGCGCGACCCTCGGCAGCGACGACATCCGCGAGTTCTCGGGCAGCATTGGCGGAGCGATCAGCGACACGTTCCGGGCCAACGCGGCGATCTACTGGAAAGAGTTCGACGGCACGTTCAAGAACGAGCTCGACCCGGGCAACAACCTGCAGGGCTCGCAGAGCAAGGGCGCGGCGGTTGATCTGGAGTTCAAGCCCACGGAGGCCTTCTCCGCGCGACTGTGGGGCTATTTCACGGATACCGAGAGCGAGCAGGTCGCACAGTATCTGGTCCCCAACAATTGCGGCCGTTCCGCCTTCGGCACTCCGACGTATTACTGCGGTGCGCTGCCGACCAACGGCCTGTTCTACATCTCGCCCGGCGCCACCGGCCGCAACGCGAGCAACCAGATCATCGCGCTGGAGTTCGACTACGCGATCAACGACGCCTGGTCGATCAAGACCCAGTCCGCCAAGTTCGACAGCGACAGCGATTTCTACCTCGACTTCGACTACTCGCAGAACGGTGTGCCATTTGGCGTGACGAACCTGCCGCTGCCGGCGTTCCCTGCGCAGCCAATGGCGACTCGCACGGTGCTGACCCAGACCTATCTGGGGCAGGGCCTCTCGGAGTGGGATGAACAGAGCCACGAAGTGCGCCTCGGCTACGAGAGCGGCCCGATCACCAGTTACGTGGGCCTGTACTACTACGACTCTGACCGCCAGAGCGGCTCCAACGGCGCCGTCGACTCCAGTGCGCTGGTTGCAGGCGAGGTCTTCACCAGCGGGGTGGCGCGAATCTTCGCGACCACCAACCCGGTAGGCGCCCCGATCCCATCGAACGCGAGCGTCGACACCGTCACGACCAAGGGCGTCTTCGGCAAGCTCGAATGGCGCGTCAGCGACCGCTGGCGCATCACGGGCGAGGTGCGCCGCGCGGAGGACGAGAAGTCGATCAACAGGCTGCGCAACTTTGCGGCACCGGTGTCGCCAACCAGCCCGATATTCTTCCAGTCGGCGACCTTCGAATACACGACGCCTAGACTGACCGTCGACTGGCAGCCGACGCAGGACCTACTCGTCTACGCCCTGTATGCGGAGGGCGCGCGGGCCGGCGGTTTTAATACCGTCGTCACGCGGCCTGACGAGGCGACATTCGGGCCGGAGGAAAGCAAGAACTACGAGTTCGGCATCAAGACGACGCTGTTCGACCGGCGCATCCGTGCGAACCTCGCAACCTACTACGTCGACTGGAGCGACCTGCAGATCGCGTCGCGCTCGCAGGATCCGAACAACATCTTCAACGTGACCCGCAATACTGGCAATGCCATCGCCTCCGGCTTCGAGCTCGAAACCGCGGCACGGGTCAACGACTACGTACAGATCGGCCTGAACTACGCGTTCATGAACCCGCGGTTCGCAGCCGGCTCGACCGATCTCGGCCTCTCCGGCGGCGACGCTGGCACGGTCGTCGGCGGCGTCTTCGTCCCGAATGCGACCGCCTTCACCAGCGGGCCCTGCGGCGTCGACAGCTCGATCTGCCGCAGATTGCCTGCGACCGGCGGGCGCGTGGTCGGCCCGGCCGATGTCGGGGGTTCGCAGCTTGGGCGCACCATCAATGACCAGTGGAGCGCCTTCGTTGACGTTGAAGCCCCACTGACAGACCAGTGGCGCTGGTTCCTGAACGCCGACTGGTCCCTGCAGGGCCAGCAGCCGCTGGCAGCGAACCTGACGGCGTACCTCGACAAGTACTCGGTCGTCAATGCGCGCGTCGGCGCCAAGAACGATCGGTATGAGGTGGCGCTGTGGGCCCGCAACCTCGCCGACGAGGACTACCTGACAGCCGCTTCGAACCAGCCCCGCTTCCATACGGGTTCGACGTTCGACGTCACGTTCGGTCAGGGCCGTACGGTCGGCATCACCGGCAAGGTCAACTTCGGCACGCGCTAGCCCAGCTTGGCGCGAACGTAAGGCACGACGCTTGCGAGTGCGGCATCGAGCTTGTCAGGCTCGGTGCCGCCGGCCTGCGCGAAGTCCGGTCGGCCGCCACCGCGACCGCCGACCTGGGCGGCAATGTTGCCGACCACTTCGCCAGCCTTGATGCGGCCCGTCTGGTCTGCGGTCACGCCCGCCACCAGCGCAATCTTGCCGGCGGCATCGACGCTTGCGAGCACGATCACTGCGGATTTCAGCCGATCCTTGAGCTGATCGACCGCGTTCCTCAGCGCGCCTGAGTCGGCGTCCTCGATCCGGCTCGCGACCACCTTGACGCCACCGACCTCGACGGCGCCGGCGGCAAGATCCGTGCCCTTGCCCGACGCCAAGCGGTCCTTGAGCTGGCGATTTTCCTTCTCGAGCTGGCGAATGCGCTCCAGGGCGTCGCGCACCTTGCCTGCGACGTCGTCACGACTGCCGCGCACGAGACCGGCGAGTTCACGCAGCCGCGCTTCGCCCGCCTCGACGTAATCAAAGGCGCCCTGCCCGGTCACGGCCTCGATCCGCCGGACACCGGCCGCGACACCGCCCTCGCTGAGAATCTTGAACATTCCGATGTCGCCAGCGCGGCGCACATGCGTGCCACCACAGAGCTCGGTCGAGAAATCACCGATTCGCAGCACACGGACCTCGGACTCGTACTTCTCGCCGAACAAGGCCATGGCCCCGGCTGCCACCGCGTCGTCGTAGGTCATCAAGCGAGTTTCAGCGTCTGAATTGGCGCGAATCTGCTCATTGACGAGACGCTCGATACGCTGCAGTTCGTCGCTGCTCACCGGCGCACCGTGCGAGAAATCGAACCGCAATCGGTCAGGTGCAACACGCGAGCCTTTCTGCGTCACATGCGTGCCGAGCACCACACGCAGTGCGGCATGCAGCAGATGCGTCGCCGAGTGATTCAGCACCGTGGCACTGCGCAGCACTGGATCGACGCGCGCGGTCAGCGCATCGCCTGCGCGCAGTTTTCCTTCGACAACGCGACCCAGGTGCGAGAACGCCGCGCCGCGCTTTTGGGTGTCCTCGACAATGAAGCGCACACCTGCGCCCGACAGCTCACCCGCGTCGCCGACCTGGCCGCCCGACTCGGCGTAGAACGGCGTGCGATCGAGCACGACTTCGCCGCGCTCGCCGCTGCTCAGCCCAGCGACGCTCGCGCCACCCACCAGCAGCGCGACCACACGACCTTCGCCGCCGAGTCCGTCATGGCCCAGAAAATCCGTGCGGTCGCTGAACTGCGCACCGGCGCGCAGATCGACGCCGAACTTGCTCGCCGCCCGGGCCCGTTCGCGCTGCGCATCCATCGCCGCTTCGAAACCGGCCTGGTCGATCGAAAGGCCGCGCTCGCGGGCGATGTCCGCAGTCAGGTCGACCGGAAAACCGAAGGTGTCGTAGAGCTTGAACACGGTTTCGCCGTCGATCTCGCGGCGCGTGCCGAGCCTGGCGATCGACTCCTCGAGCAGCGCCATGCCGGTCGTCAGCGTCTCGGCGAAACGCTGCTCTTCCTGCAGCAGCGTGCGTTCGATCGCAGTACGGCGCACGCTGAGCTCCGGATAGGCTGTGCCCATCTGGGCCTCGAGCGCCGCGACCAGTTTGTGAAAGAACGGTTCGCGCAGCCCGAGCTGGTAGCCATGGCGGATCGCGCGGCGGATGATCCTTCTCAGCACATAGCCGCGGCCCTCGTTGGATGGCACAACGCCATCGAGAATCAGGAACGAGCAGGCACGGATGTGATCGGCGATCACGCGCAGCGAGGGGTTGCTGTGATCCGTGCAGCCCGCGAGCGTCGCCGCGGCACCGATCAACCCGCGAAACAGGTCGATTTCATAATTGTTGGTGACGCCCTGCAGGACCGCGGACAAGCGCTCGAGGCCGGCGCCGGTATCGACCGATGGCTTGGGCAGCGGCGTCAGCACGCCGTCGGCCGAGCGGTCGTACTGCATGAAGACGAGATTCCAGATCTCGACGTAGCGGTCACCGTCTTCATCGGGTGAACCAGGCGGTCCACCGGCAATATGCGGGCCGTGGTCATAAAAGATCTCGCTGCAGGGTCCGCAGGGGCCGGTGTCGCCCATCGCCCAGAAGTTCGAGCTCGCGTCCAGGCGTGTACAGCGCTCGGGCTTGATGCCGATCTCGCGGACCCAGATTGCTTCGGCTTCGTCGTCGTCCTCGAACACCGTGACCCACAGACGATCCGGATCGAGCTTGAGCCGGACGGTCACGAACTCCCAGGCGAAGCGGATCGCGTCGCGCTTGAAGTAATCGCCAAACGAAAAGTTGCCGAGCATCTCGAAGAACGTGTGGTGCCGTGCCGTGTAGCCGACGTTCTCGAGATCATTGTGCTTGCCACCGGCCCGCACGCAGCGCTGTGAGCTCGCCGCGCGCACATAGTCGCGATGGTCTTGCCCGAGGAACACGTCCTTGAACTGCACCATGCCGGCGTTCGTGAACAGCAGCGTGGGGTCGTTGCCGGGCACCAGCGAGCTGCCCGGCACCAGCGTGTGGCCGTGTTCGCGGAAGTAGTCGAGGAAGGCACGCCGCACATCGGCGGCGCCCATAAAGGGCGGTTTGGAGTCAGTCATGGATCGAGTCAGTCTTCCCAGGGCAGGTCCGCGTCGCTCGGAGAATCCCAAGCCGCGCGAATATGATCCGCTGAAAAGCCCCGATACTGCAAAAATCTGAGCTGTTTGGCCTTTTCGGCGCGATCGGCCGGATAGTCCGTGCCAAAGCGGCGCTCGCGGACCTGCCGGCACAGTGCCGCCCAGTCTGCGCCGTCATCGAGCGCTGCATCGATCAATTCGGCCTCGACGCGCAGTGCTTTGAGCTCCTGGCGGATCCGACCGGGCCCGTGGCCACGGGCCAGGTGCCGCTGCACCAGATTGGACGCGTAGCGCTGATCGTCCAGCGCCCGCGATTCGGTCAGCTCGTCGATGGCCGCATCGATCGCCGGCTCGCCGAAGCCGCGCGTCGCGAGCTCTGAACGCAGCGCCCCCACGGCGTAGTCGCGCCGCGCGAGCAGGGTGACCGCTTCGGCACAGGCCGCGCCCGCATCGTCAGGATTGACAGTCTGCTCGCGCCGCCTGCGACCGAACGGCCGTGAGGGCCGGCCCAGCGCTTACCCCGTGGCCTGCTGGTCGCCGCCGCTGACCAGGCGCGGAACCTTCGGCGGCAGGACCTTGGCGCGGATCTGATCTTCGATCTCGCGGGCGATCTGCGGGTTCTTCTTCAGGAACTCGCGGACGTTCTCCTTGCCCTGACCAATGCGCTCACCGTTATAGCTGTACCAGGAGCCGGCTTTCTCGATGACATTGTGGGTCGAGCCCAGATCGATGATTTCGCCCTCGCGGGAGATGCCCTCGCCGTACATGATTTCGAACTCGGTCTCGCGGAATGGCGGCGCAACCTTGTTCTTGACCACCTTGACGCGGGTCTGGTTGCCGATGATTTCGTCGCCGTTCTTGATCGCGCCGATGCGCCGGATGTCGAGCCGCACCGAGCTGTAGAACTTCAGCGCGTTGCCGCCGGTGGTGGTTTCGGGGCTGCCGAACATCACGCCGATCTTGAGGCGGATCTGGTTGATGAACACGACGATCGTATTCGAGCGCTTGATGTTGCCGGTCAGCTTGCGCAGCGCCTGTGACATCAGCCGCGCATGCAGGCCAATCTGCATTTCGCCCATCTCCCCTTCGATCTCTGCCTTCGGCGTCAGTGCCGCGACCGAGTCGATCACGACGATATCGACAGCGCCGGAGCGGACCAGCATGTCAGTGATCTCGAGCGCCTGCTCGCCATTGTCGGGCTGCGAGACCAGCAGTTCGTCGACATTGACGCCGAGCTTCTCGGCATAGGCCGGGTCCAGCGCATGCTCGGCGTCGACGAACGCCGCCGTGCCGCCGAGACGCTGCACTTCGGAGATGACCTCGAGCGTCAGCGTGGTCTTGCCGGACGATTCCGGCCCGTAGATCTCGACGACGCGGCCGCGCGGCAGACCTCCCACACCGAGCGCGATGTCGAGCCCGAGTGATCCGGTGGAGACCGCTTCGACGTCATACGTGGCCGAGGCATCGCCGAGACGCATGACCGACCCCTTGCCGAACTGCTTTTCGATCTGGCTGAGCGCGGCAGCCAGTGCCTTCTTGCGGTTGTCTTCCATGCGGATCCCCTGTCGTGAATGCAGCGAGCGAGGGCGGATTATTTCACACGATACCCAAGAGCGTGACACGCAAACGTGCCTCGAACGAAGAATATTTGCGGCTGTTCATCGCATATACAGTGGTACGAATTCACGACTACTGTATGCACGAAGCTCCCGACAACCATCGCCAGTTTGATCAGCGCGCAGGCAGCTCCAGAGCCAGCACAAGCTGCAGCGCAAACTGCACCGACTTGCGGCGCACGGCGTCGCGGTCACCCTTGAAGAACTTGACGCGCGCGAGCATCTCGAGCGCCTGACCGCGCCGCTGCGCGACGGCGAACCAGACTGTGCCGACCGGCTTGCCAGGCATCGCACCGGTCGGGCCTGCAATGCCACTGACGGCCACCACGAGCGACGCCCCACTGCGCGCCAGCGCCCCGCTTGCCATCTCGCGCACCGCCTGCTCGCTCACTGCGCCCTGCCTTTCAAGCGTGGCCTCGCGCACCTCGAGGTCGCGGATCTTGGCCGCGTTCGAATAGCAGACATAGCCGCACTCGAACCAGTCCGAGCTGCCCGGGATGTCGGTCAGCAGTTTGGCGATCCAACCGGCGGTGCAGGATTCCGCGGTCACGATCCGATGGCCGCCGGCAAGCAGATGCCGGCCGGTACGGATCGAGAGCCGTTGCAGATCTTCGTCGCTGACCATCGGAACACCTGACGTGGGGCGCGTATCGTACGTCCTCGCAAGCGCTGGAACGAGAGGCCATAATTCCGCCGATGAATGCCGCCCCTGAACACACGCCGATGATGCGCCAGTACCTGCGCATCAAGGCGGAGCATCCGGACGGGCTGTTGTTCTACCGGATGGGCGACTTCTACGAGCTGTTCTACGATGACGCCCGCCGCGCCGCCCAGCTGCTCGATATCACGCTGACCGCACGCGGCCAGTCGGCCGGCGCGCCGATTCCGATGGCCGGCGTGCCGTTCCACAGCGTCGATACCTATCTCGCGCGGCTGATCCGCAAGGGTGAATCGGTGGCGATCTGCGAGCAGGTCGGCGATCCGGCGACCTCCAAGGGTCCGGTCGATCGCCAGGTCGTGCGGGTCGTGACGCCCGGCACGGTGACCGATGCGGCGCAGCTCGATGAGCGGCGCGAAACCCTGCTTGCGGCGCTGCTGCGCGACGGCGATCGCTGGGGCCTCGCCTGGCTGGATCTCGCCGCCGGCCGCTTCACGGTGCTCGAGGGCGCAGGGCGTGTGCCTCTGGCGGCCGAGCTCGAGCGGCTGCGGCCGGCCGAACTGCTGGTGCCCGAGCAGCAGGCCGCGCAGGCCGACGCCTCAGCCCGATCGCGTCCGCCCTGGCACTTTGAACTCGCCAGCGCCTCGCGGCTGCTGACGGATCAACTTGGCGCGCTGGATCTGCAGGGCTATGGCGCCGATCACCTGCCGCTGGCAATCAGCGCGGCGGGTGGGCTGCTGCAGTACGTCCGCGACACGCAGCGCACGTCACTGCCGCATATCCGTGCGCTGCGGGTCGAGGACCGGGACGAAGCGCTGCAGCTCGATGCCGCGACGCGCCGCAATCTGGAACTCGATGTCAGCCAGAGCATGCAGCGCGATGCGACGCTCGCAGCGCTGCTCGATACGGCCGTCACGGCGATGGGCTCCAGAGCGCTGCGCCGCTGGCTGAACCGGCCGCTGCGCGATGTGGTCATTTTGCGGCAGCGCTATCACGCGGTGCGGACGCTCACCGACTCGGCGCAGCTGACGGCGCTGCGTGAAACCCTGCGCGGCATCGGCGACATCGAACGGATCCTGGCGCGAATCGGCTTGTCCTCGGCGCGTCCACGCGACCTGACTGGTCTGCGGCTCGCGCTCGAGGCGCTGCCGGCGCTGCGCGCGCAGACCGCCAGACTCGACTCACCGTTGCTTGCTGCGTTGCACGCGCAGATCCCTGCGCACATCGAGGAATGTGCGCTGCTGCAGCGCGCGATTGCCGCTGAGCCGGCGGCGATGGTGCGCGATGGCGGCGTGATCGCCGACGGTTACGATGCCGCGCTCGACGAACTGCGCCAGATCGCCAGCCACACCGACGGCTTTCTGCTCGAGCTTGAAGCGCGCGAGCGGGAGCGCACGGGTCTGTCGTCACTGAAGCTCGGCTACAACCGCGTGCAGGGGTTTTTCATCGAGGTCGGTCGCAGTCAGGCGGAGCGCGTGCCTGCGGACTACCTGCGACGCCAGACGGTCAAGAGCGCCGAGCGTTTCATCACCCCGGAGCTCAAGAGCTTCGAGGACAAAGTGCTCGGTGCGCGCGAGAAGTCCCTGGCCCGCGAGCGCGAACTCTACGATGAGCTGCTGCAACAGCTGACAGATCGCCTCGGCCCGCTGCAGGCGAGCGCCACAGCCATCGCCGAGCTTGACGTGCTCGCGGCATTTGCAGAGCGCGCTTTGAGTCTGCACTGGAGCGAGCCTGAGCTGGTCGCAACACCGACGCTGATGATCCGCGGCGGCCGGCATCCGGTCGTCGAGAAGTTCATTGACGCGCCGTTCGTGCCGAATGATCTCGCGCTCGATGAACGCACGCGGATGCTGGTGATCACCGGACCGAACATGGGCGGCAAGTCGACCTTCATGCGGCAGACCGCGCTGATCGCGATCCTCGCGCATGTCGGCAGTTTCGTACCGGCGGAGCGCGCCGTACTCGGGCCAATCGACCGGATCTTCACGCGCATCGGCGCCGGGGATGACCTGGCCGGTGGCCGTTCGACCTTCATGGTCGAGATGACCGAGACCGCGAACATCCTGCACAACGCCACCGCGGGCAGTCTGATCCTGCTGGACGAGATCGGCCGCGGCACGAGCACCTTCGACGGCTTGTCACTGGCCTGGGCCACGGCGCGGCATATCGCGACCCGCGTCGGCGCATTCACGCTGTTCGCGACCCACTACTTCGAACTGACAGCACTCGCCAACGACCTCGACGGCGTTGCCAATGTGCATCTCGATGCGACCGAACATCGCGACGGTATCGTGTTCCTGCATGCGGTGAAGCCGGGGCCCGCGAGCCGCAGCTATGGACTCGCCGTCGCGCAACTCGCCGGCGTGCCCGCTGAGGTCATCGGTGAAGCGCGTGGCTATCTCGCTGCGCTCGAGGCCGAGCAGGACCTGACGCGCCTCAACTCGCCTCAAGCAGAGCTGCCGCTGTTTGCTGCACGGGCCGCCGATCCACGCGCAGCGCAGCTTCAGGCGGAAATCGACAACCTCGACCCCGATGCCTTGAGCCCTCGCGAAGCGCTCGAAGCACTGTACAGGCTGCGGCAGATCCTCAAAACCTGAGCTCGAAGCCCGCCTGCAGCAAACGCGGGCTGCCCGGAATCAGGCCGCGACTCAGATCCGCGATGTAAAGACCATCCGTCAGGTTCTTCGCGGTCGCGAACAGCGTGAGGCCACGCGGCGCGAGTTCGTACTGCGCGGTCAGGTTCCAGATCGAATGGCCCGGGATCTGCCCACGTTGACCATTGGCCGTGATCGCAACCGTGTTCAGATCGTCGCTGAACATCGACCCGTTGTGGATCAGTTCGAGCTGCAGGCCGAAGCCGTTGCGCAGCTCCGCGCCGAGGCTCAACGAGAGCAGATCCTCGGGCGCGTAGGGCAAACGGTTGCCAGTCACTCGCGCGGCGGGAGTGATGGCACTGAAACGCTCACCGCGGAACTGCGCATGCTGGAGCCGCGTGTAGCTGGCGCGCAGGTAGTAATCGTCGGCGCTGTCGAACAGCCCACGGGATGAAAGTCGCAACAGCAGCTCAGCACCCGCATGCAGCGTCTCGCCGGCACTGGTCAGCGTGGCGCCGCTGCCTCCGGCCAGGCTCGCCGGGATGATCTGGTTTTCGAAGTCGAGCCGGAACAGGGTCGCTTCCACATCGACGCCGGGCCGCAGGCGGCTGCGCACGCCGAATTCATAGTTCCAGCTGAGTTCGGCGTCGAGCTCGACGCTGCCCCCGGCGGCCGTCACGACATCCGCAACGCCCGGCGGCGCAAAGCCGCGATGCGCACCGACGAAAAACAGCGTGCCGTCGACGGGTTCGAAGGTCGCGCCGAGGCCTGGAATCCATTGCGTCAGCGACGAGTCACCGCGCAGACCGCTCGCCAGTTCGCGGCGCGAATAGTCGACCGACTCGACCCGAACGCCCGGGGTCAGCGAGACGCGCCCCAACTCGAAACGGGTCTGCCAGAACGCGGCGCGGGCCTCGACCTCGCGTTCGGAGTTCTCGCGCACGCCCGCGTTCGGCCCGATTCCCGGCTCACGCGCTGTCGGAAAGTCGCCATTGACCTGCACGCGGTAGTGCTGCTCGCGATGCCAGCGCAGCCCGAGATCCGTCTGCTGCGCGCTGCCGAACCAGTTGCTCGCAACCCGCAGCCGCGGTTCGATACCACCGGTGCCGTACTGCCGCAAACGGCCCTCGTTACCGCAGGTCGATTGCAGATTCGCGAGCGAGCCGCAGTCGGGGTCGCTGGCGTCGTTCGGTCGCTGGTTCGAGTTGCTCGACTGCCGCCACCAGTTGCGGTTGAAGTAACTGTAGTAGGCCGAGGTCGTCAGCTGCGCGCGCGCATTCAGCTGCAGCTCATGGGTCAGCACCGCCGACCAGCGATACAGGTTGAAGCGATCGTTGGTGAACACATTGGCGCGCGGGTCGGCCTGATACTCGGCCAGCGTCAGGCCGGAGTACGGCACACGCGAGTCCTCGCGGTAGTAGCTGGTCTTGAACGACAGCCGCTGTGTATCGCTGAGGCGCTGTACCAGCTTCAGGTTCGCGTCGCTGACCTCGAAGTTCATGTTGTCGCGTGAACCGTCACTGTCCTTGCGGGTCAGGTTCACCAGCACGCCCGTGTCGCCAAACGTGTTGCCGGACTCCAGATGCAGTTCGCGATAACCACGGTTGCCACCGCTGACCGTCAGTTCGGATGCGAACTCGGCTGGCGGCGAAGGCGTGACGTAGTTGATGACGCCCGCAATGGTCTGCGGACCGAACTCGATCTGCCCGGAGCCCTTCAGCACTTCAATGCGCGCAAAGCGATCGACGGGCGGATGGTAGTACGACGTGTTCTCGCCGTAGGGACCATAGGCGAGCGGCAAGCCATCCTCGAGCAGCAGCACCTTGCCGGAGCGCGTCGGATTCAGGCCGCGGATGCCAATATTCGGCCGCAGACCCATGCCTTCCTCGTCGCGCGGATAGACGCCCGGGATCTGCCGCAGGGCCTCGTTGATCGTGAAGACGCGCGATCGGTCGAGCTGCTCGCGGTCCAGCACCTGCCCGGAGCCCGGGCTCGTGATCTCGGCATCACGGGTGCCGATCACGGTGATCGTCGGCTCCGTTCCAGCAAAGATCCCCAGTGGTGCAGCGGTACAGAGCAAGCAGGCTACAGAAAAAATCGCGCGAACGGGCATGGGAGACATCTCGGTCCTAGAGAGGGGTCTACGTTAATAGGAATCGTTCGCATTCGCAATGGTGGCGGACAGTTATATTCCGATCCATGCAAGCTCGATGGGAAGCGCCGCGGGTCGCGCTCTACCTGCTCTATGGCATGTTGAACCGCCAGACCAAGTGCAACTTCATGCGCTTCTGATTCTGGGTACGGCGCTCCAAAACGATAGCTGAAGCGCAGGCCGAGTCCGGCGGCGTGAGTGAACCAACGGCAAACGCGATGGCACGGCCTGTGGCGCGTGACGCCCGGGTGGTGATGCGCATGCAGATCCCCTCTGCGTCGTATGATTCCGCACTGGCGGCCGAGCTGCAGTGAAGTTGCAGACGGGCCGCCCTGAAATCTGGAGGCGAGCGACTTGAAGACGGCGATTCTGATCGGATTGGGCGTTGCGCTGCTGGCGCTTGCCGCGTGGCTCTACACGCCTGACAAGTCCCGCACCGATCTCGAAGCCCGCTATGCGCGCGGTCCGGCTGATTTCCTGCAGGTCGCCGGGCTGCGCCTGCACGTTCGCGACACCGGTCCGCGCGATGCACCAACAGTATTGATGCTGCACGGACTCGGGGCGAGCCTGCACACCTGGGAAGACTGGGCCGGCGCATTGCCCGGGATGCGGGTGATTTGCTTCGATCTGCCCGGCTTCGGATTGACGGGGCCCGACCCGACAGGGGACTACTCAGACTCGCGCAGCGTCGCCGTGATTCTCGCGCTGCTCGATCAACTCGGGGTACAGCGTACGAGTTTGGTCGGGCATTCAATGGGCGGGCGTATTGCGTGGCGGTTCGCCGCCGCTCATCCGGAGCGAGTCGAGCGGCTCGTGCTCGTGTCACCGGACGGTTTCTCGAGTCCCGGCTTCGAGTACGGCAAGACGCCGCAGGTGCCGGCCGTGGCCGGCGTGATGCCCTATGTGCTACCGCGCTCGATGGTGCGCATGAATCTCGTGCCGGGCTATGCCAATCCCGCCGTGGTGACGGACGAACTGCTCGGCCGTTACTACGATCTGTTGCGCGCGCCCGGCGTGCGCGCGGCGATCCTCGAACGCACGCGGCAAACCGTGCTCGAGGAGCCGACGGCGATCCTCAAGCGAGTGCCTGCCCCGACGCTGCTGCTGTGGGGCGAACAGGACGCGATGATCCCGTTTGCGAACTCGGCCGAGTATCTACAGGCCATGCCGGACGTGCGGCTGGTGGGACTGCCGGGCGTCGGTCATCTGCCGCAGGAAGAAGCACCGCAGAAATCGATCGAAACCGTGCGAGAGTTTCTGCTGGCACCGCCGGCAGACAGCATGCCCTCAGAGACCGAAACGCCCGCTCTGTAAGAAGCGCGCCGTCTCGTCGGCAACGCGCGCCGACAGCAGCAGCCCCATGTGGCTGACCGGCAACGTGACCGCATCCGTGGCACCAGGGATCCGCGTTTCGGACACTGCAACCGTGCCATCGCTGTCTTCCTCGAAGCGCGTGAAGAACTGCCCGAGCCCCATCGGGCGGGAACCGGCAATCACACCGAGGGCACGATCAGCGTGGACCCAGCGTCGCTCGCGGACCGACAGCAACTCGTCCGCGACCGTGCGACCCAGCAACGGCGCCAGCCAGCGCAGCCGGCTGACGCCCTGGGCGGCGCGACTTGCCACCGCTGGCGTGCCGAGGAACACGACCCTGCCGGGCACCTGTTCAGGATAGCGTTCGAGGAACCGGTAGATCACGAGGCCACCGAGACTGTGGCCGACGAAATGCAGTTCGCTTGCGCCATGTTCAACGACAAAATCAGCAAGCTGGGCCGTGATGTTCTGCATCGTCGCCGCGACGCTCGGGTAGCTGAACGCATGCACCGGCGCCTGCAGCGTCGCCTCGATGCGCCGCCTGAGGAACAGCGACTCGCGGCCGTTCAACCACAGACCGTGCACATAAATGACCACGGTCGTGCGCCGGACCTGCGGCGCGTCAGGTCGGTGGTGCGAGCGGTCGCAGCCGGATGTGCAGTTCGCGCAATTGTTTCTCGCTGACGTCGGTCGGGGCATCGGTCAGCGGGCAGGCGGCGGTCTGGGTCTTCGGGAACGCGATGACGTCGCGGATGTTGTCGGCACCCGAGATCAGCATCGCCAGCCGATCGAGCCCGAAGGCAATGCCACCGTGCGGCGGTGCGCCATACTTCAGTGCATCGAGCAGAAAGCCGAATTTAGCGCGCGCTTCCTCGGCCTCGATGCCGAGCAGCTCGAACACCGTCGACTGCAGTTGCTGGCGGTGGATACGCACACTGCCGCCACCGATTTCAGAGCCGTTCAGCACCATGTCGTAGGCACGCGCCAGCGCCGTGCCGGGGTTCGCGCGCAGCGTTTCAGGATCGGTGTTGTTCGGCGACGTGAACGGGTGGTGCATCGCCATCCAGCGCTTGCCATCCTCGTCCCATTCGAACATCGGGAAGTCGTAGACCCACAGCGGCTGCCAGCCGGCCTGCACCAGGCCGCGATCCTGCGCAACCTTCAACCGCAACGCGCCCAGCGCGTCATTGACGACGCGCGCCTTGTCGGCGCCGAAAAAAATCAGATCGCCGTCCGCCGCAGCCGTGCGCTCGAGGATGCCGGCAATTGCCGCGTCGCTGAGGAACTTCAGGATCGGCGCCGACAGGCCGTCGCGCCCCTTGGCGCGCTCAACAACCTTGATATACGCGAGGCCCTTCGCCCCGTAGCGCGCGACGTAGGCCGTGTAGTCGTCGATCTCCTTGCGGCTCATCGCACCGCCGCCCGGCACCTTGAGCGCCGCGACGCGGCCGGCCGGATCGCGCGCCGGCCCGGAGAAAACCTTGAACTCCGCGTCGGCGACCAGATCGGCGACGTCCACCAGTTCGAGCGCCACGCGCAGGTCGGGTTTGTCGGAACCAAAGCGCCGGATCGCTTCCGAGTACGCGAGGCGCGGGAACGGGTCCGGCAGCTCGACGCCGTTAACGTCGCGGAAGATCTGCCGGATCAGGTTCTCCATCAGCTGCATGATCGCGGGCTGATCGAGGAACGAGGTCTCGATATCGAGCTGCGTGAAATCGGGCTGGCGATCCGCGCGCAGGTCTTCGTCGCGAAAGCAGCGCACGATCTGGTAGTAGCGCTCGAAGCCGCTGACCATCAGCAGCTGCTTGAAGATCTGCGGCGACTGCGGCAGCGCAAAGAATTTGCCCGGATGGGTTCGCGACGGCACCAGGTAGTCGCGCGCTCCTTCCGGCGTCGCCTTGGTCAGCATCGGCGTTTCGATATCGATGAAGCCGGCGTCATCGAGAAAGCGCCGCATCGCGCGCGTAATCTTATGCCGCGTCTGCAGCCGCTCACGCATCACGTCGCGGCGCAGATCGAGATAGCGGTAGCGCAGCCGGACTTCCTCCGAGACGTGCTCGTCGAGCTGGAACGGCAGCGGCTCAGAGCGGTTCAGGAGTTCGAGCTCCGTGACCAGCAGTTCAATCCGGCCCGATGCCAGATTGGCGTTGACCGTGCCTTCGGGCCGGCCGCGGACCTTGCCCGTGATCCGGACGACGAACTCGTTGCGCAGTGTCTCGGCTTCGGCGAACACGGCCGCGCGGTCCGGATCGCAGACGCACTGCACGAGACCCTCGCGATCGCGCAGGTCGATGAAGATCACGCCGCCGTGGTCGCGCCGACGCGCGACCCAGCCTGCCAGGGTCACCGTCTGGCCGATCAGCGATTCATCCACCTGGCCGCAATAATGTGTACGCATAGGGGCGGCGAATGTTACGGGCCGGCACCGACCGGGGCAACCGCACCCCGCACGCGGCGGCGATCATGGACGCCCCGCCCCGCAACGACTAAGTTAGCGCGACGCATGGACGCTGCAGTTACCCCTTCGCCCACCCGGTCCGACGTACTGCCAACCCGGCTCAAGGCCATGTGGGCGACCGGCGCATTCGGCGTTGCGATCCTGATGAACGGCATCTCGGCGCTGGCGCTGTTCTACTTCGTCAGCGTGCTCGGGATCCCGGCCGCGGCGGCCGGCTTCATCGTGTTCCTGTCCAAGATCTACGACGCGGTCTCGGATCCGCTGACCGGCTGGCTCAGCGACCGCACCGAATCGAGCCAGGGCCGCCGCCGCCCTTATCTGTTCTGGGGCGCATGGGTATCGGCCGGCTCGTTCTTCATGGTGTTCGCGGTGCCGTTCGTGGGGCCCTTCGATTCGATGACCTCGGGGCCCGGGCTGGTCGCCGGCGTTTACGTGCTGGTGGCGCTGATCATCTACACCTCGGGCTACTCGCTGTTCAACGTGCCGTACATGGCGATGCCGGCCGAGATGACCCAGGGCTACAACGAGCGCACCTCGATTCACGGCTGGCGCGTGATGTTCGCGTCGGTCGGCGGTTTTCTCGCGCAGTCGATGGCCGGCGTTGTGCTCGAGCTGATGGGCAAGGACTGGGACGCGCACGCGACCGTCGGCGCGCTCGGCGGCACGCTGATCCTGATCACGATGCTGACCGCCTGGGCCGGCACCAAGCATGCACCGAGCTACCCGAGGTCCGATCACAAGGTGCCCATCCGCGAGCAGCTGCTCGGGTTCATGCGCAACGTGCCCTTCCAGCAGATCCTGGCGATCAAGCTCGTCCAGCTGCTCGGCGTCAGTGCCAGCTCGGGCGGTCTGATGTTCTTCCTGGTCAGCGTCATCGACATGCCGTTGACGATGCTGCCGGTGATCGGCGGGCCGATGGTGCTCGCGGTGCTCATCTGCACGCCACTGCTGGTGCGGGTCTCGCAGGCGATCGGCAAGCGCGGCGGCTACGTGCTGTCGGCGATCGTGACGGGACTCGTCGGCATGTCCTGGGTGCTGGCGACTCCGGGTGAGCCTGCCTGGGCGCTGGCGCTGCGGGGCTTTTTCAACGGCATTGCCTTTGCCGGCAACGTCGTGTTCGCGATGTCGATGCTGACCGACGCGATGGAGCTCGACTATCACCGCAGCGGCATCCGCCGCGAGGGCATGTATTCGGCGCTGTACAGCTTCACCGAAAAGCTCGCCTCGGCGCTCGGCCCGCTGATACTCGGCCTGGCGCTGTCGTTCGCGGCGTTCGATCCGAAGACCCCGGCCTCGGAAGTCACCCCGGAGGTACGCCAGGCCGTGCTGCTGTCGATCGCCTATGTGCCGGCGGTGATGGCCGTGCTCGCGTGCCTGATTCTCGCCTTCTACAAACTCGACGAACCGGCGCTCAGGAAACTGCGCGCGGAATCTTCGGATCGTGCTGCCAGCTGATCAGCCGATCTGAACCGAGAACGCCGGCTCGGCGGATTTCTTCAGCACGTACAGCCCACCGAGACTGCCGATGTTGATGCGCATGTCGTGGTCGAGATAGACCACGTCGGAATGCAGCCTGGGCGGCTTGATCTCGGCAGTCAGCGCCTCGTCGTTCGTGAAGCCGAGGCTCGCGCGCAACTGCGCTTCGGTGGTGCCGGCACCGGGCGAGATTTCGGCGCGATAGAACTCGACAAAAAACCGCTGCGGCGTGCCGTCCTCGGCGCGATAGCGGCCGCGGATCACGATCACGCCATCGGATCCGCCATCAGCTGTCTTGAAGTCGATGACATTGTTGTAGGCCTGCCCGGTCGTTTCGATCTCCTGGCAGATTCGCAGCACGCGGATCGGCACTTCCGGAAAACGATTGAAGCTCTGCTGTTTCAGGTTCGAGTCGTGCACGAGGGTCTTCATCGCCGAGTGACGCACGCCGAAGTGCGCAAACATCGTCTCCCAGCGACCCACGACGTGCTGCATCGCGTTCAGCGGTTCCGGCACCGGCGACACAGGGCGCATCTGCTCGACCAGCGCCCCGAGCGTCGCGAAACCTGCTTCGCTCAGACCGCCGTTCGGGTCAGCTGTCTCCAGGTGGGCCAACAGTTGCTGTTTGATCGGTTCGTAGGGTTCCGTGCTCATCAGGCGTACTCCTTGTGCTCAGACCGAGCGTAGATACCATGAATAGTCGAGCTCTGTAACCTGCGCGGAAAACTTGTCGCACTCCTGGCGCTTGATCGCCAGATAAATCCTGAGAAAATCCGAGCGTTCCGCATTGGCAATCGCCTGCTGCCAGGTCGCAGGCAGCTCGCGCGCCGCGCCGGGATCGCGATAGCCGTTGCCCTCGACGGGTGGACCGGGATCGAGCTGATCCGCTATGCCCTTCTCAGCGCCGGCGAGCACGGACGCTGCCGCCAGGTACAGATTGGCATCAGCGCCTGCGATGCGGTGCTCAATATGGCGTGAGTCCGGCGCGCCAGAGGGAATCCGCAGCGACACGGTGCGGTTGTTGATGCCCCAGATTGGCCGGGTGGGCGCATAACTCTCGGCACGAAAACGCCGATAGGAATTCGCATTCGGTGCAAACACCAGGAAACTCTCGGTCATCGTTGCCGCGAGGCCCGCGACGGCCTGCCGGCACAGCGCTGAGCCCGCCGGCTCAGTTGCGGCGAACAGATTGCGACCCTCGCCGTCCTGCAGACTCAGATGCAGATGCAGGCCGCTGCCGGCGCGCTCGCTGAACGGCTTGGCCATGAACGTCGCGAGCAGCCCGTGGCGCGCGGCGATGCCGCGCAGCAGCCGCTTGAACAGGATCGCTTCGTCGACCGCGCGCAGCACGTCCGCACAGTGGGTCAGCGTGATCTCGAACTGTCCCGGCGCGTACTCGGCCATCAGCGTCTCGACCGGCAGGCCCTGCGCGCGTGCCGCAGCAAACACCTCGTTGAACAGCGGTGAGAGATCATCGAGGCGAGTCAGGCCATAGGCGTCGATCTTGTGCCGCTCGGAAGCGCGCCCGCCGCCCGCCGGCTGCAGCGCAGTGCCATCGGCGCGCAGCAGATAGAACTCGAGCTCGCAGGCGAGCACGGGGGTGAGGCCACGCGCGACCAGGCGGGCGGCCGCGGCCGCGAGCACGTGGCGCGGATCCGCGGCTGCCGGCGCGCCGTCCAGCTGGTACATCGACAGCATCAGCTGCGCGCTGGATACACCCAGCCAGGGCGAAGGCAGCAGAGTTCCGGCCACGGGTCGACACAGCATGTCGGCATCGCCGCTGTCCCAGACAAGGCCCGTCGCATGGACATCCTCACCGGTGACGTCGAGCCCAAGGATGGAGCCGGCGACGGGCCGGCCGTGCTCGAACAGCCGGTCGAGCTCGTGCCCGCGCAGGATCTTGCCGCGGGCCACGCCCGACGGATCAGTCAGGAACACCTGCACCGCATCGATATCGGAATGCGCGGCGCGAAACGCGACGAGCTCATCGAGCACCGTCATGCGTTCTGCGCCGCAAGGCCGAAGGCGTCGAGCGCCGCGTCGAGAGTCGTCAGCAGCAGGTCGATCTGTGCCGCCGTCGTAACCGGCGAGACCAGCATCATGTTGTGGAACGGCGTGACCAGCACACCACGATTCAACAGATAAAGATGCAGCGCATGCTCGAACTGCGGCCGCATCGCGGCCTCGGCCATCGACCCATTGCGCGGCGCAGGCCCGAAGCCGAACTCGATCCGCGCGCCCACTCGCGCCACATGCCAGTCGAGTCGCCGTCGCGCAAACCTTGCGATCAACGCCTGCTCGAGCCGGATGGCACCGGCCGTCATCCGCGCATGGTTCGGCGCGGTATGCAGTTCGGCCAGCGCCGCGGCGAGACACTCGATCGCCAGCGGATTCGCGGCCAGCGTGGTGCCCATGCCCGAATGCCCCGCCGCGCGGGTCGACAGCACTTGCTGCATGCGCGCTTCGACTTCGGCCGTGAAGCCGAACACCGCGCACGGAAAGCCGCCGGCGATCGCCTTGCCACAGACCCAGAAGTCGGCGTCGAGACCGTGCTCAGCGCAGTACCCACCGAGGCCGCTGGACAGCGTATGTGTCTCATCGACTATCAGCAGCGCGGCGGCCGCCCGCGCCCGCCCGCTCAGCGCTGCAAGAAAGCCTGGCTCCGGCAGCACCATGCCGATATTGGTCATGACTGGCTCGTACAACACCGCGGCAATATCACCGGTGGCGAGTGCGCGGTCGAGCGCTGCAAGATCGTTGAACTCGACCACGACACCCGCTGCGGCCTGATCGAAGGGCGCACCGATTCCGCCTTCGCGTGCCACCGTGACGCCGCCGCGCAAGCGCAGCAGCGTCTCATCGACGCTGCCGTGATAGCAGCCCTGGAACAGCAGCACCTTGCCGCGCCCGGTCAACGCCCGTGCCCAGCGCAGCACGCTGCGATTCGCGTCACTGGCGCTCTGCGTGACCTGCCAGTAGGGCAGCGAGAATCGAGCGGCCAGCATGGCGCCGACCTCGGCGCTGCGCGCCGGCGGCAGCATGCAGGTCAGGCCGCGGGCCGCCTGTGCAGCGAGCGCTGCGGCCACCGGCGGCGGCGAATGCCCGAACAGCGCGCCGCTGTCGCCGAGGCAGAAGTCCGCGTACTCGCAGCCATCGACGTCGATCAGCGCAGCGCCAGCGGCCTCCCGCACGAACAGCGGATGCGGCGTGCCCCAGTCCGCCATCCAGTGCATCGGCACGCCATTGAGCCAATGGCGGCGCGCCGCGCTGCCGAGTCGCGCCGATTCGGGATGCGTCGCGATAAATCGCTGCGCTTCCTCGGCGAGCAGCCGCTCGAGCGTGCTCATGGCAATCTGGCTGGGGTCTCGCCTGCCGGTACAGCCGGTGAACTTGGTGCGTTGACGACGCCAAGCGTGACGATCATCCGCATCGCCGCGTCGACCGTCATCTGAAGTTCGATGACCTCATCACGCGGCACCATGACGATGAGTCCCGAGGTGGGGTTCGGCGTCGTCGGCACATAGACACAGACCTGCGGCTGACCCGTCTTGGCGCTGATCTCGACCAGATCATCGGTCGTGATGAAGCCAATGCTCCACATCCCGAGGCGCGGGTATTGCACGATCACGACTTTGCGAAACGAGTCGCCCTGCTTGTAGAGCACGGTCTCCGCAAAACTCTTGACGCCACCGTAAACCGAGCGCACCAGCGGAATGCGCTTCATGAGGTCTTCGCCATAGGCGACCAGCTGCCGCCCGACCAGATTGGTGACCATCAGGCCAGTGAACAGCACCACCAAAAACGCGAACACGATGCCCAGTCCCGGAATCGGAAAACCCAGCAGCGCCTCGGGCTGCCAGCGCTCCGGGAGCGCGAGCAGCGTCAGGTCCATCAGATCGATGATGAACTTGACCACCCAGACCGTGACGAGCACCGGCAACCACACGAGGACGCCGGCCAGCAGGTAGCGCCGCAGACTCGCCCGGCCGCGCGTCGCGACGTCGTTCATCGACGCCCGCTACCCTTGCGCTTCTTGGGAGCGGTTTTGGCTGTGGCATGCTTGACGGTGGTGCGCTCGGCGGTGGACTTTGCAGCGGCCGGCTTGCTTTCCACCTCAGCGGGCTTTTTCTCGGCAGTTTTCTCGGCAGGCTTGCTGTCCGTCTTTGCAGCCTCGCCGGGCTTGTCCTTCGATGCAGCATCGGCCGCCGGCGCCTCCGATTTCTCGGCGGGCGCATCGCCGGCGATGTTGCGTTTGTTTTCCTTGTCAGACTTGAAATCGGTTTCGTACCAGCCGGCGCCCTTCAAACGAAACACCGGTGCGGAGACCAGCCGCTTCAGCGCCGACTTGCCGCAGGACGGGCATTTTCGCAGAGTTCGGTCCGAAATCTTCTGCAGCACTTCGGTCTCGAAACCGCACTGGCCGCACTGATACTCATAGAAAGGCATCGAGTCCTCCGCTCACCCGTCAGTTTTTCTTACACCCGCATGCAAGGCTCGCCCGCCAGGCGAATAAATTCAGGGACTTGGCCTGCTGGTACGAACCTTGCTTGGTGGAGACCAGAGCACGAAATCCAAGGACGTATTATGACCAAGCCATTGTCTCGCGCATTGCTGATTGCCGCTTTCGGGCTCGCAGCCGGCATCACGCAAGCCGCCATCATTATCACGACCGGCGGCACCACTGCGCCCGGCCACGGACAAACCACTTCGGTTGCCGGCGCCACCATCACCACGTTCGACAACGCCGGTCAGCGGGGTTGCTCGAGCGCCGCAAGCTTCGGTTACGGCGGCAGCGGCACGGTTCGCAGCGGCAGCACCAGCGGCGTGTCGGCCACGCCAGCCGGCGACAGCTCCTGCTACCTGACGATTGCCCGCAACCAGAGTTCGAGCGCCAGCTACGGCAGTGCCCAGGACTACTTCGGTTTGTACTGGGGTTCGATCGACAGCTACAACACGATCTCGTTCTTCAACGGTTCGGATCTGGTCGGCGCGTTTGGTGGCGCAGCGGTGCCAGGCAGCGGCCCGTTCGGTAACTGGACCAGCACCTCGGACAATCAGTACGTGAACTTCTGGTTCACCGGCAGCTCGCTGTTCGACCGTGTGGTATTGACCAGTGGCAACAACGCGTTCGAGTCGGACAACCACGCCGTAGCGCGGGTACCGGAGCCGGCCACGCTCGGGCTGCTTGGGCTGGGTCTGCTCGGCGTCGCGGCGGCGCGCCGCCGCCGCCGCGGTGCAGCGGCTCGCGCCTGATCGGGTCGCGCCGCTAATCGGTCTGCTTCGCGAACGTCAGCGCCCCTTCGAGGACGCTGACGTGGATGCGATCCCCCGGACCGAACTCGCCACGCAGCAGTGACTGCGCGAGCGGATTTTCGACCTGCTGCTGGATCGCCCGCTTCAGCGGTCGCGCACCATAGACCGGATCGAAACCCGCCTCGGCGAGCAGGTTGCGCGCCGAGTCATCGAGTGTCAGCTCCATGTCCCGGTCCATCAGCCGCTTGCGCAGGTACGCCAGCTGGATATCGACAATTGCGCGAATCTGCTCCGTCCCGAGTGGATGGAACACGACGATATCGTCGACGCGGTTGATGAACTCCGGCCGGAAGTGCTCCTGCACGATTTCCATGACCGCTGACTTCATCCGCGTGTAGTTTTTCTCCCCGGCGTAGTCCTGGATCACGTTCGAACCCAGGTTCGACGTCATGATCACGACTGAGTTGCGGAAGTCGACCGTGCGCCCCTGGCCATCGGTCAGGCGGCCGTCATCGAGCACCTGCAGCAGCACGTTGAAGACATCCGGATGCGCCTTCTCGACTTCGTCGAGCAGGATGACCGCGTACGGACGTCGGCGCACCGCCTCGGTCAGGTAGCCGCCTTCCTCGTAGCCGACGTAGCCCGGCGGTGCGCCGATCAGGCGCGCGACCGAGTGCTTCTCCATGAACTCGGACATGTCGATGCGGACCATCGCCTCTTCGGTGTCGAACAGGAATTCGGCGAGTGCCTTGCACAGCTCGGTCTTGCCGACACCGGTCGGCCCCAGGAACATGAACGAACCATTCGGCCGCCGCGGATCAGAGAGGCCGGCACGCGACCGCCGGATCGCGTTCGAGACAATGTGCACGGCTTCTTCCTGGCCAACCACGCGCTTAGACAATGCCTCTTCCATTCGCAACAGCTTGTCCTTCTCACCCTCGAGCATCTTGGAGACCGGAATACCCGTCCAGGCGGCAACGACCTCGGCAATCTCCTCGTCGGTGACCTTGTTGCGGACCAGTTGTGTCTCGCGAGTCTCGGCCGCGTGGGCTTCGACCAGACGCTTCTCGAGTTCGGGAATCTTGCCGTACTGCAGCTCGGCCATCCGCGCCAGATCATTGCGACGCCGGGCGGACTCGAGTTCGAGCTTCAGCTTCTCGATGTCTTCCTTGATGGTGGCAGCGCCCTGCAAGGACGCCTTCTCGCTCTTCCAGACTTCCTCGAGATCCGCGTATTCCTTCTCGAGTGTCGCAAGGTTCTCGTTCAGCGCCGCGAAGCGTTTGCGCGAGGCTTCGTCCTTTTCTTTGCGGAGCGCCTCCTGCTCGATCTTCAGCTGGATGATGCGCCGCTCGAGCTTGTCGAGCACCTCGGGCTTGGAGTCGATCTCCATCCGGATGCGCGCACCGGCTTCGTCGATCAGATCGATCGCCTTGTCGGGCAGCTGCCGATCGGTGATGTAGCGATGCGAGAGCGTGGCCGCGGCGACAATCGCCGGGTCGGTGATGTCAACCCCGTGATGCACCTCGTAGCGCTCCTGCAGGCCGCGCAGGATCGCGATCGTGTCTTCGACGGAAGGCTCGTTGACGAGCACCTTCTGGAAGCGCCGCTCGAGCGCCGCGTCTTTCTCGATGTACTTGCGGTATTCGTCGAGCGTGGTCGCGCCGACGCAGTGCAGCTCGCCACGCGCAAGCGCAGGCTTCAGCATGTTGCCGGCGTCCATCGAGCCCTCAGCCTTGCCGGCCCCGACCATCGTGTGCAGTTCGTCGATGAAAAGAATCACCTGCCCTTCCTGCTTCGACAGATCGCTCAGCACAGCCTTGAGGCGTTCTTCGAACTCGCCGCGGAATTTCGCACCGGCGATCAGCGCGCCCATGTCGAGCGACAGGATGCGCTTGTTGCGCAGGCCTTCGGGCACTTCGCCATTGATGATGCGCTGTGCGAGACCTTCGACGATGGCGGTCTTGCCGACCCCGGGCTCGCCGATCAGCACCGGATTGTTCTTGGTGCGCCGCTGCAGCACCTGGATCGTGCGGCGGATCTCGTCGTCGCGGCCAATGACCGGGTCGAGCTTGCCCTCGGTGGCGCGCTTGGTCAGGTCGACCGTGTACTTCTCGAGCGCCTGACGACCTTCCTCGGCGTTGGCATCGCTGACCTTCTCGCCGCCGCGCACTTCTTCGATCGCCTTCTCGAGCGCAGTCTTGGCCAGCCCCGCGTCCTTGAACAGCCGCGCGAGCAGGCCGCGGTCTTCGAAACCGGCCAGCACGAACAGCTCGCTGGAGATGAATTGATCGCCACGCTGCTGCGCGAGCTTGTCGGTGACATTGAGCAGCCGCGTCAGATCATTCGAGACATGGATATCGCCGGGCGTGCCCTCGACCCGCGGCAACTTGTCGAGCGCTGCGGTCAGATCGCTGCGCAGCTTGACGACATTGCCACCCGCCTTGATGACCAGCGGCCGCGCCGTGCCGCCCTGCTGATCGAGCAGCGCCGCCATTACATGCGCGGGTTCCAGAATCTGGTGATCGCGCCCCACCGCGAGCGACTGGGCATCGCCCAGCGCCTGCTGGAACCTCGCCGTCAGTTTGTCCATGCGCATGCCGAATACCTCGCTCGAAGAGCTGCGTCGTAGTGACGAGATTGGGCCGGCCCGGACGGTTTCAAGTCCGCCTACCGGACCAGCGCCTCGTCAGTGCGCGTGCTGCTCCGCGAACGCCACGACCAGCACACCGGTCGTGATCAGCACCACCTGCATCACCGAGGCGCGCGTATCGGTGCGCTTGTGCAGCCCCGGAATCAGGTCGGCAATGGCCACATACAACAGGCTCGCCGCCGCGATGGCGAGCGCATACGGCAGCAGGAACAGCGCCTCGCGTAGCGCAAAGTAGGCGGCGATGCCACCGAGAATCGACGTCGCCGCCGTGATCAGGTTCCACATGAAGGCTCGCGCGCGGCTCATGCCTGCCGACAGCAGCACCGCGAAGTTGCCGATTTCCTGCGGAATTTCATGCGCCATGATCGCCAGCGCCGTCACGATACCGAGGTGAATATCGGTCAGGAACGCCGCCGCAATCAGCACGCCGTCCAGCAGGTTATGCAGTGAGTCCCCGGCCAGCACGATCACGCTGCTCGCCTGGCGGCGATGGTGCTCATGAGTGGCATGCGTTTCGATGTCTTCGGAATGGCAATGCCGCCACAGCAGGAATTTCTCCAGCAGGAAGAAGATCCCGATACCGACCAGCAGCGCCACACCGATGTTGTGCACCTTGAACATACCCGCACCCATGATCGCGTGCGGAATCAGCGCCAGGAAGGCGGCGCCGAGCAGCGCGCCCGTCGCGAAACTGACCATGTGCGGCAGGAATCGCACCCGCGCGCGCTCGGGCAGCAACAGCACCAGACCTGCGATCGCAGCGCTGAGCACGCCACCGATCGCGGTGAACAGGATGATCCAGGTCAGCAGTGACACTGTTAGAGTGTAACACCGGGCCGGAACGCAGTGGGTAACCGCGGGCGTCAGCCGGAGCGTGGCGGTCGCTGGGTTGTAGCCCGACGTAGGCTTTCGCGGCGTTGCTGCACGTCTTTGAGGATCTGAGGCCAGCGTGTCCTGTGCAGCGCTGTGGTGGTTCGAAACGCGTCCGACGGAACCGCTGCGAGTGGGTCGACGCCATGCAGAAGAAATACCTGCAGCGATCCTGGGTCAGCACTGATCCGCGCGACACGTTCAAGCAATCGCAGACCTGCACGCTCACCTCGCCCCTGAACTTGCTCGCGAACGAACGACCTTGCGACATCGACTGCCAAATGCGCCTGCGCTACTGCTCGCCGCTGAAGATCCCGAGTGGCCCGACCGACAACTCCGGACAGAAATCCGACTTGCTTGACGGTGCCGTTCCGCAGCGCCTGGGTCACCTTGCCCGTCTGAGGCGTCGCATCCTCCAGATCGGGGATCCGCAGCCGCCAGCCCCGTTCACGCTTCCCGCCAGATCAGCGCCGCCATCCGCCCGGTCGGCGCGGCGCGGCGATGGGAGTAGAAGCGCTGGGGGTCGGCAAAGGTGCACAGCCCGCTGTCGGTGATTCGCTGCACGCCCACAGCCTGCAGGCGCTGCCGGGCCAGCAGCGCAAGGCTGCACTGCCAGCGGCCGTGGGCGTTGCGTTCGAAGGCCAGCGCCGACGCCGGATCGCGCGCAATGAAAGCTGCGCGCACTTCATCGCCCACCTCGAAGTGCGGCTGCGAGATCGCCGGGCCCAGCCAGGCGTCAAGCCTCGATCCCGGCACACCCAGCGCCGCCACCGCGGCCTCGAGCACGCCGGCGCAAAGCCCGCGCCAACCCGCGTGGGCAGCGCCCACCACGGCGCCGTCTTCCGAGGCCAGCAGCACCGGCAGGCAATCGGCGACCTGCACGGCACAAACCACGCCGGCCCCCGCACTCCAGGCGGCATCGGCGCGCAGGCTGCCGGGTCGATCCGCGCAGCGCACCTCTGTGCCATGCACCTGCTGCAACCATAGCGGTTCAGCCGGCAGTTGCAGCGCGTCGCGCAACGCGCGCCGATTGGCTGCGACCCGCAGCGGATCATCGCCGACCTGCGCGCCCAGATTCAGCTGATCAAACGGTGCGGCACTGTGACCGCCGCCGCGCAGACTCATCGCTGCACGCACTGCAGCGTGCCGCGGCCATTCAGGCGCAAGCCACATCTCGCTGCCAGGCGCCGCGCTCATCCGGGCGTGTTCATTTGAGCGCCTCGCTGGAATCGGCTGCGAGCACCGCAAGCAGCTGCGCGAAATCCTCCGGCACGGGGCGCGAGAACTCGAGCGGCTTGTCGGTCAAGGGATGCGCGAACGCGAGCCGCGTCGCATGCAGTGCCTGGCGGCGAAACGCTGCGAGCGCCGCGAGCAGCAGCGGGCCGGCACCGGCGGGCACGCGCTTGCGCCCACCATAGGCCGGATCGCCGACGATCGGATAACCGATATGCGCCAGATGCACGCGGATCTGGTGCGTGCGCCCGGTCTCCAGCTGCACGCGGGCCAGCGTGTGCGCGCGATAGCGCTGCTCGAGCCGGTAGTGCGTGACCGCATCGCGGCCATCAGGGCGCACCGCCATCTTGGTGCGCATGCTGCGGTGACGACCCATGCGCGCATCAACCGTGCCGCCGCCCGTCATCACGCCGTGGCACAGTGCCAGGTACTCACGCTCGATCGCGCGCGCTGCCAAGCTCTCGACCAGGGCCGTGTGCACTTCCGGCGTGCGCGCAACCAGCAGCAAACCGCTGGTGTCCTTGTCGAGCCGGTGCACAATGCCAGCGCGCGGCACCCGCGCGAGCGCCGGATCGAGCGCCAGCAGCGCGTTCTGCATCGTGCCGGACGAATTGCCGGCACCCGGATGCACGACGAGACCGGCGGGCTTGTGGATCACGAACACGCCGCGATCCTGGTGCACGACATCGAGCGCGAGCGCCTCGGGCGCCACGGTGGTATCGGCCGGAAAATCGACCTCGACGATGATGCGCTCACCGCCGTAGACCTTGTCGCGCGCACGCGGCGCGCGGCCGTCGACCTGCACCTTGCCCGCGCGGATCCAGCTCTGGATGCGGGCGCGCGAATACTCCGCCAGCAGCTGCGCCAGCACCAGATCGACGCGCTGGCCGGCATGCTCGAATGGGACAGTCAGCTCGCGAATCGGGAACTCTGTGGACAAAGCCGGGACCTAAGCTTTTGGGCGAGCTGCGCCGCCGGGGCGGCTATAATGCCGCGCCCGTGACGACCGATTCCAACATTACACGCCCGGGACCGCCCTCGATGACGACCACCACCCTCGCCCGTTCCCCCGCTGACCTGATGTCGCGCCGCCTGATCGCACTGCTGCTGCTGCTGTGCGCGGTGCTGGCCGCCAGCGGCTGTCGCAACCGGCCCGAGAAGGATATTGCCCAGACAGGCCCTGAGCTCCTGTACGAGCGCGCCGAAAAGAGCCTTCGGACCCAGGACTACAACAATGCCATCCGCGTGCTCGAAGCGCTGGTGGCGCGCTTCCCGTTCGCGGCGGAGTCGCGCCAGGCACGCATCGACCTGATCTACGCCTATTACAAGGCACGCGAGAGCGAGTCGGCGATCGACGCCGCCGACACTTTCATTCGCGAGAATCCGACCCATCCGCGCATCGACTACGCTTGGTACGTCAAGGGGCTGGTCGACTTCGAGCGCACGCCGAATATTCTCGAGCGCTTCTTTCGCGTCGACCTGAACGAGCGTCCGCCCCAGACCGCGCGCAAATCGTTCGCGGCGTTTCGCAAGGTCGTCGAGGACTTCCCGAGCAGCGAATATGCGCACGACTCGCGGCGCCGGATGATCTACCTGCGCAACCGGCTCGCCGACTACCAGATCGCCGTGGCCCGCTACTATGTGCGCCGCGGCGCGTATGTCGCAGCCGCGCAGCGCGCCAAGGAAACCATCGAAGAATACGATGGTGCGCCGGCGATGCGCGAAGCCCTCGAGATCCTGGTCGAATCCTACGAACTGCTCGGCATGAAGGACCTCGCTGCCCAGACCCGCCAGGTGCTCGCCGCGAACTATGACGGCGCCGCACCTCGCGAACGCGATCTGGGCAAACGATGGTGGAAGCCCTGGGGCTGAAGCGCCGCTCGCTCAGCGCTTGTAGCCGTTGGTGATCGGATAGCGCCAGTCGCGGCCGAACGCGCGGCGACTGACACGCACACCGGGCGGCGCCTGCCGCCGCTTGTATTCGTTGCGCTTGACCAGATCCAGCACGCGCCCGACCGTCGCCCGGTCAAAGCCGCGCTCGCAGATCTCATCGACCGAAAGATCTTCTTCGATGAACGCCTCGAGAATCGCATCGAGCACCGGATACTCGGGCAGTGAGTCGCTGTCTTTCTGGTCGGGCCGCAGCTCGGCCGACGGCGGCCGATCGATGACTCGCTGCGGAATCGCAGCGCCAATCGAGTTGCGGTAGTTCGCCAGCCGATAGACCAGCATCTTGCTGCAATCCTTGATCGGCGCGAAACCGCCGGCCATGTCGCCATAGAGCGTCGCGTAGCCCACGGCCATTTCGCTCTTGTTGCCGGTGGTCAGCAGCATGCGGCCGGATTTGTTCGAGATGCCCATCAGCAGCAGCATCCGGCAGCGCGACTGGATGTTCTCTTCGCTGGTGTCGGGCTGTGTGCCGGCGAACTCGCCGGCAAGTGCCGCCAGCGTCGCATCGAACATGCCTTCGATCGGAATCACGCTGTAACGCACGCCGAGGCCGCGCGCCTGCTCGGCAGCATCGGCAACGCTGATGTCGGCGGTATAGCGCGACGGCATCATCACCGCGTGCACGCGCTCCGGTCCGAGCGCATCGACGGCAATCGCCAGCGTCAGCGCCGAATCGATGCCGCCCGACAGGCCCATCACCACACCCGGAAAACCATGCTTGTTGACGTAGTCGCGCACGCCGAGCACCAGCGCTTCGTACACGGCTGCGTCCGGCGCAAGCTCCGGCGCAATGCTGCCCGCCACGGGCACGACGCGCCCCGAGGACTCGCGGACCAGGTCCACGGCAAACAGCGCCTCGCGAAATGCCGGTGCCCGCGCGGTGAGCGTGCCGTCCGCAGCGACCACGAACGAACTGCCCTCGAACACCAGCTCGTCCTGGCCGCTCAGCAGATTCAGGTACACGAACGGCAGGCCAACATCGAGCGCACGCTGCTGCACGGTCGCCTCACGTGCGGCCTGCTTGCGCGGCTCGAACGGCGAGGCATTGATGACCAGCAGCAGTTCGGCGCCCTCTGAGGCGGCCAGCTGCGCAGGCTCCGGCTCCCAGATATCCTCACAGATCAGCGTGCCGACCGCGAACGCACCGAGCTGCGCCACGGTCGGCTGAGCGCCGGCCTCGAAGTAGCGCTTCTCGTCGAAAACGCGGTAATTGGGCAGGCAGGACTTGCGATGATTCGCAAGCATGGCCTGCTCGGAGAACAGCGCCGCCGCGTTGTAGATCTGCGTGCCGCGGTACTCCGGGTAGCCGAGCAGCACGCTGATGCCCTGCGCCGCGTCGCGCACTGCCGCAAGACTGCGGTCGATCTGCCGATGAAAGCCGCGATGGAACAGCAGATCTTCCGGCGGATACCCCGACAGCGCGAGCTCCGGAAACATCACCAGATCCGCACCGAGGCGATCGCGCGCCTCGGCGATGGTCGCGATGATCCGCTCGGCGTTGCCGCTGACATCGCCGACCAGCAGGTCGATCTGCGCGAGCGCGATCCGCAACCGATCGCGGGTGTCGGGGCGAGCGCTCATGACAGCAAGCTCAGGGTCAGCGACGGGCAGCTTTCTTGCTGCGCTGCGCTGTTTTGCGCGCGGCAGGCTTGTTGGCCGGCTTGGCGACCTTGCGCTTGACGACCTTGCGGGTCTTGGTCTTGAACTTGCCGGTCCGCGGCAGGATCGCTTCGGTCGCCGCAACCTTGACGCGCGCGCGGCGGCGCTTCAACAGATCGAACATCGCGCTGCCAAGGTCCGCCGGCGACTTGACCGTGCGCACGCCGGCGTCTTCCAGCGCGCGGTACTTGTCCGCCGCCGTGCCCTTGCCACCGGCAATCACCGCGCCGGCATGGCCCATGCGCTTGCCCGGCGGCGCCGTGACGCCGGCGATGTATGCCACGACCGGCTTGCTCATGTACTTGGATATGTACTCGGCGCCGGCTTCTTCATCGCTGCCGCCGATCTCGCCGACCATCAGGATGCCTTCGGTCTCGGGGTCGCGCTCGAACAGCTCCAGCACTTCGACGAAGTTCAGGCCGCGCACCGAATCGCCGCCGATGCCAACGCAGGTGCTCTGTCCGAGGCCGTTGTTGCTGGTCTGGAACACTGACTCATACGTCAGCGTGCCGGAGCGCGAGACAATGCCGACGGCGCCCTTCTTGTGAATGAAGCCGGGCATGATGCCGATCTTGCATTCATCCGGCGTGATCACGCCGGGGCAGTTCGGTCCGATCAGCCGCACGCTGCTGCCCGCGAGCGTCGCCTTGACCCGCACCATGTCGTTGACCGGAATGCCCTCAGTAATGCACACCACAAGTTCCACGCCGCCGTCTGCGGCCTCGAGGATCGCATCGGCTGCGAACGGCGCCGGCACGTAGATCATGCTGACCGTCGCGCCGGTGGCGGCGACGGCATCGTGCACGGTGTTGAACACCGGCAGACCGAGATGCTGCTCGCCACCGCGGCCCGGCGTCACGCCGCCCACCAGCTTGGTGCCATAGGCAATGCACTGTTCGGAGTGAAATGTGCCCTGCTTGCCGGTGAAGCCCTGGCAGATCACGCGCGTATGGCGATTGACGAGAATGCTCATTTGCGGGCCTCCGCGACGACCTTGCGCGCCGCGTCGGTCAGATCCGACGCAGCAATGACTTTCAGGCCACTCGCGGCCAGCAGCGCCCGCGCCTTGTCGGCATTGGTGCCTTCGAGCCGTACGACCACCGGCAGCTTCACGCCGACGCTCTTGACCGCGGTGATGACGCCCTCGGCGATCAGGTCGCAGCGCACGATGCCACCGAAGATATTCACCAGCACCGCACGCACGTTCGAGTTGGAGAGAATCAGATTGAACGCTGCCGTGACGCGCTCGGCGGTTGCGCCACCACCGACATCCAGAAAGTTTGCCGGCTCACCGCCGTGCAGCTTGATCAGATCCATCGTCGCCATCGCGAGGCCCGCCCCATTGACCATGCAGGCGATGTCGCCATCGAGCGAGACGTAGTTCAGGTCGTGCTCACTGGCGCGTCGCTCCATCTCGTCTTCCTGCTGGATGTCGCGCAGCTTCGCGAGCTCCTGCTGGCGAAACAGCGCATTCGGGTCGATGTTGATCTTGGCATCGAGCGCAACCAGCGAACCGCCTTTGGTCACGATCAACGGGTTGACTTCGACCAGGCTCGCATCCTTGTCGATGACGAGCTGATACAGCGCCGTTGCAATTTTCTGGAACTGCGCGATCTGCTCGCCCTTGAAGCCGAGTGCGAAGGCCATCCGCCGGCACTGGTAGGGCATCAGCCCCGCCGCCGGGTAAATGTTCACGGTCGTGATCTTCTCGGGGCTGTGAGCCGCGACTTCTTCGATGTCCATGCCGCCCGCAGCGGAGCCGATCATTGCAATCTGGCTCTTCTCGCGGTTCAACGTCAGCGACAGATAAATCTCGCGCTCGATCGCCGAACCCGACTCGACGTACACCTCATTGATCGGCAGCCCTTCGGCGCCGGTCTGTTTGGTCACGAGCCGCTGGCCGAGCATCCCGGCCGCGGCCTCGCGCACCGCAGCGGCATCGCGCGCCAGCTTGACGCCGCCCGCCTTGCCGCGCCCGCCGGCATGCACCTGCGCCTTGACCACCCAGACGGGGCCGGGCACGGATCGGGTCAGCGCCGCGGCGGCCTCGGCGGTGGCAGCCACCTGTCCTTCGGGAATCGGAATGCCGTAAGCAGCAAAAACCTGCTTGGCCTGATACTCGTGAAGATTCATTCAGCGGAAACCTGTGGCGCGCGGGGGCGCCATTGTGGGCGAAAGCCCGCCGCGATGGAATGCTGCCGCAGTGTGACCGGGGTCGAACGCTGGGCAATCGCTCGTTGCTGGGGCCGTCGTGGATCGACGATCATCAGCCCGCATGGCGGCCGCAGATACACCTGATTCGACCCGCGGCAGCCCCGGCGCTGCCGATCTCGGCCGTCGCATCATTGGTCTTTTGAATCTGTACCGGCTGCTGCTGCCGCCGGCGCTGCTGCTGATCCGCATGGTCACGTCGCCGCAGCCCACGCTCGGCGCCGAACACCCGCGGCTGTTTACGGCGCTGTGCGTGCTGTACCTGGCCGCAGGCATCATGCTGGTGCTGGCGGTGCGCTCGCGGCGCTGGCCGCTGCGCAATGTGGCGCTGTTCGGCGGGCTGACCGATGCGATCGCGATTCCGGCGCTGATGTACGCCAGCGGCGGCGTGGTCAGCGGCCTCGGCATCCTGCTGGTGCTGCCGGTCGGCGCCACCGCTCTGCTGCTCGCCGACAACCGCACCGCGTTCTTCATTGCCGCAACGGCCACGGTCGCCGTGCTGGTGCAGCAGCTGCTCGGCGATCTGAGTGGCACCGCGAGCTCGCTGGACTACCCGGCGGCCGGCGTGCTCGGCGCGATCGTGTTCCTGATCGCGCTCGGCGCCTGGCCGGTCGCAAACCGGCTGCGCGAGAGCGAAGCGCTGGTCCAGCGCCAGGAAGTGGATCTCGCCAACCTCGCGCAGCTGTCGCAGTACATCGTGCAGCACCTGCGCGAGAGCATCCTGGTGGTCGATTCCGACGACCGGATCCGCCTGATCAACGAATCTGCCGCGATGATTCTGGGGGACCGCCGGGCCTACCCCGGCGAGCTGCTGGGCGAAGCCTCACCGCGGCTGCTGTATCTGCTTTCGACCTGGCGGCAGTCCGCGCAGCAGCAGACCGACACCACCGGCACGTTCATCGCTTCGGATGGCGCACGGGTGATCGAGCCGCATTTCGCGCCACTCGGCAGCGACGACCCGGCCCCGGTGCTGGTTTTCCTCGAAGATACCAGCACGCTGGCCGGACGGGTGCAGCAGGCCAAACTCGCCGCACTGGGCCGGTTGTCGGCGAGCATCGCGCACGAAATCCGCAACCCGGTCGGTGCGATGAGCCATGCCGCGCAGCTGCTCGCGGAGTCCACGGCGCTGCGGCCCGAGGACAAACGCCTGACCGAGATCATCACCAACAATGGCGAGCGCGTCAGCACGATCATCAATAACGTCATGTCGATGTCGCGCCGCGAGAGCAATCGCCCCGAGCGGCTGCTGCTGCGCGCCTGGCTCGCGACATTCTCCGAGGAGTTCTGCGCGACCATGCAATGGTCTGCCGCGCGGCTGCGCATCGAAGACGTCGACAACGAAGACATCGAGATCCGCGTCGACCCGACCCAGCTGCGGCAGGTCATCTGGAACCTCTGCGACAATGCGATCAAGTACGGGCTGGGTGATGCCGAGCACGGCGCCATCGAGATCCGCTTCGGCCGCCTGAAACCCTCCGCACGGCCCTTTCTGGAAGTGGCCGATCGCGGCCCGGGCATTGCAACCGGCAACGCCGAGCGTATTTTCGAACCGTTTTTCTCGGGCGAACAGCGCAGCTCGGGGCTCGGGCTGTTTCTCGCCCGCGAGCTCGCCGAGGCCAACTTTGCGACCTTGCTGTACGAGCCGCGCACCGGCGGTGGCACACTGTTCCGGCTGGTGTTTTCCGACCCGCAGCGCTGGGAGATATAGAGCTTGAACAGACCCGTGGTCCTGGTCGTTGACGACGAGCCCGATCTGGTCGAGCTCGTCTGCCTGACGCTGAACCGCATGAACCTCGACACGCGCGGCGCCGGCGACGTGGCCACCGCACGCCGGCTGCTGGAGTCGCAGCACATCGACCTGTGCCTGACGGACATGCGCCTGCCGGATGGCGACGGCCTGGACCTGGTCGAATGGATCCAGGACAACCGCCCTGCCGTGCCCTGCGCCGTGATCACCGCGCACGGCAATGTGCAGTTGGCGGTACGCGCGCTGAAGCTCGGCGCCTTCGATTTCGTCTCGAAGCCGCTGGATCTGTCGGTGCTGCGCAAACTGGTCGCAAGCGCGATCCGGCTCGGCACGCGGCCCGACGGCGCGTTCACCGTGCGGCTGCCACGGCTGCTGGGGCAGTCAGATTCCATGCAGACGCTGCGCGAACTGATCGCGCGCGTCGCACGCAGCCAGGCGCCGGTCTATATCAGTGGCGAGTCCGGCACCGGCAAGGAGCTGGTGGCGCGGATGATCCACGGCAGCGGGCCGCGCGGCGACGGACCGTTTGTGGCCGTGAACTGCGGTGCGATCCCGAGCGAACTGATGGAAAGCGAGCTGTTCGGCCACAAGCGCGGCGCGTTCACCGGCGCCGTCGCCGACCAGAAAGGCGTGATCCAGAGCGCCGAGGGCGGCACGCTGTTCCTCGACGAAGTCGCCGACCTGCCGCTGCACATGCAGGTCAAGCTGCTGCGCGTGATCCAGGAGAAGACGCTGCGCCCGGTGGGTGAGTCGCGCGAGACCCCGATCGACGTGCGGATCTTGTCAGCCACCCACAAGAACCTCAGCGAACTGGTCGCGCAGGGACGCTTCCGCGAGGACCTGTACTACCGGATCAATGTCATCGAGCTGCCCGTGCCGAGCCTTCGGACCCGGCCCGGTGATATTGCTGAACTTGCCGACGCGGTGATCTATCGGCTGGCGCGGCGGATGCAGATCGACACGCCCAAGCTGTCTGCTGCCGCACTCACCCGACTGCAGGGCTATGCCTTTCCCGGCAACGTCCGCGAACTCGAAAACATCCTCGAGCGTGCCATGACGCTGTGCACTGGTGGCGAGATCGGCCCGGACGACATCCAGCTGCGTGCCGCGCCGGCGGCGGGGTTGGCTGCAACAAACACCGCGAGCCCCGCAACAGCGCCGGCGCTGGCAACCACGCCTGCGTCCGGAACTGCGCTCGGCGAGCAGCTGGAAGACGTGGAGCGCGCCGCGATCATCAAGGCGCTCGAGCAGACCCGCTACAACAAGACTGCAGCGGCCAAGCTGCTCGGCATGACCTTCCGAGCGCTCCGCTACCGGATCAAGAAGCTCGGTATAGAGTGAGCGTCGGACCGTGACGCCGCGCGTCACAAACTGACGCAGTCCGGCTGCCCGCGTCGCGATCCGTCGACGCAGTTATGTCATCGGCCAGCGCTCCGGAAACTTTAAAGCCTTCATAAACAGTCACTTGAGACGGCCACGAGCCACTGGCACGTGGCTTGCTTCTCTTACGCCTAAGCAAGAGCCCACGGCGTCCCCGAGGGAGCTTCGCGCGATTTCGAGTTCTCTCACTTAGGAGCATTGGGTAATGAAGACGATTCAAAAGGGTTTTACCTTGATTGAGTTGATGATCGTGGTGGCGATCATCGGCATTCTGGCCGCGATCGCGATCCCGGCTTATCAGGACTACACGATCCGTGCACAGGTGACGGAAGGTCTCAACTTGGCGTCATCCGCCAAGGCTGCTGTCTCCGAAACGTTCGGCAGCAACGGCACCTGGCCAGCCACCAATGCGGCGGCGGGTCTTTCCGCTGCGACCGAAATCAGCGGCAAGTATGTGACGGGCATCGCAATTGGCGCCGGCGGCATGATCACCATCACGTACGGTGGCCAGGCCAATTCGGTTATTGCAGCCGACACCCTCACTATGACGCCGTACACGAGCGTCAGTGGCGACATCTCTTGGGTATGTGGTGACCGCGGAACTGCCGGCACGACCGGCCTGACGATCGCAACTGGCGCTGTTATACCGGCGACCGGCGGCGATCTCCTGGCGAAGTTTCGTCCGGCAAACTGCCGCGCACCGTAAGCTTCTCGAAAGCCAACTTCTCCTTTAAGTTGGTACGAAGCAAACGAAGCCCCTCTCCGGAGGGGCTTCGTCTTTTTGGGAGTCCGATCACGCAGGGGCGCCCGGCAGCGTGTAAAGATCGGCAAGATTTGACAATTGCCGCCACCATCGACTTGAGTAGACTATGGGTTCTTCCGGTCGCGCGTCCAAGCTCCTAACTCCATGAACGATAACGCTTCTTTGGCGCTCGGCGGCGCGTCGCGCGCCGGTCTCGGCGGGCTGCCGCAGCGGCTCGTGCAGGACGGGCTCGTCGACGAGGCGTCGATGCTGTCGGCCATTGCCGAAGCCAAGGACCGGCGCACCAGCGTGATCAGCCAGCTGGTCGCCAAGGGCTACGCGAACGCGCGCGACATCGCGATCGCCGCCGCCAATGAATTCGGCGTGCCGCTGATCGACCTCGATTCGATCTCGCTCGACCTCGACACCGTCAAGCTGGTCAGCGATAAACTGCTGGCCAAGCACCGCGTGCTGCCGATCTACCGGCGCGGCAAGCGATTGTTCCTCGGTGTCTCGGACCCGACGCTGATGACCGCGATCGATGAGATCAAGTTCGCGACCAGCATGGCCGTGGACGCGGTGGTGGTCGAAGACGACAAGCTGCAGAAGATGCTCGACAAGGCGATCGAGCAGGCCGACACCTCGATGCCGGGCCTCGGCGACGACGACGGCATCGATCTCGAGAACCTCGAAGTCTCGGGCGGCGAGCAGGAGCTCGACGACGACACCAGCGACATCGACGACGCGCCGATCGTCCGCTTCATCAACAAGCTGATGCTCGATGCCGTCCGCCGCGGCGCCTCGGACATCCACCTCGAGCCGTACGAAAAGATCTACCGCGTCCGCTACCGGATCGACGGCGTGCTGAAGGAAGTCGCCTCCCCGCCGGTGCAGCTGGCACAAAAAATGTCGGCGCGCGTCAAGGTCATGTCGCGGCTCGACATTGCCGAACGGCGCGTGCCGCAGGACGGCCGCATCAAGATGAAGCTGTCGAAGTCGCGCTCGATCGACTTTCGGGTCAGCACCTGCCCGACGCTGTTCGGCGAAAAGATCGTGATGCGTATTCTCGATCCGTCATCCGCAATGCTCGGCATCGATGCGCTCGGCTATGAGCCCTTCCAGCGCGAGCTGTATCTGAAATACCTCGCCAAACCGCAGGGCATGATCCTGGTCACCGGCCCCACGGGTTCAGGCAAGACCGTCTCGCTGTACACCGGCATCAATATTCTCAATACCGAAGACACCAACATCTCGACCGCCGAGGATCCAGCGGAAATCAATCTGCCCGGCGTCAACCAGGTCAACGTCAATCCGAAGGTCGGCCTGACCTTTGCCGTCGCGCTGCGTGCCTTCCTGCGCCAGGATCCGGACGTCGTGATGGTCGGCGAAGTTCGCGACCTCGAGACCGCCGAGATTGCGATCAAGGCCGCGCAGACCGGTCACCTGGTGCTCTCCACCCTGCACACCAACGATGCGCCGCAGACGCTGACGCGGCTGATTGACATGGGCGTGAAGCCCTATGCGATCGCGACCTCGGTCAGCCTGATCATTGCGCAGCGCCTCGCGCGTCGGCTATGTCAGACCTGCAAGGCACTGGTCGATGTGCCGGCCGAGGCGCTTCGCAAGGAAGGCTTCGTCGAGGATGACATCGCCGCCGGGGTCAAAGTCTATGCTCCCAAGGGCTGCGGCAACTGCAGCGACGGCTACAAGGGCCGGGTCGGCATCTATCAGGTCATGCCGGTCACCGATGAGATCGGCCGCATCATCATGCAAGGTGGCAATGCCATCGATATCGGCGATGCGGCCCGCAAGGCTGGCATCTGGGATCTGCGCCGCGCCGGCCTTGAGAAGGTCAAGCAGGGCATGACCAGTCTCGAAGAAGTCAACAGCGTCACGATCGAATAAAAGCTCGGCAGGATCAACTATGGCAACGGCAATCACCAACACGGCTGGCAAGCGCGTGCGGAAAGAAACCGCCTGGACCTGGAGCGGTGTCGACAAGCGCGGCGCGCGCGTCAAGGGCAGGGGACTGGCGCCTGATGAGAAAGCGCTCAAGGCCAACCTGCGTCGCCAGGGCATCATCGTCAATTCAGCGAGCAAGCAGATCACGCTGTTCAACTCAGGCGGCAAGGTCAAGCCTGAAGACATCGCGCTGTTCAGCCGCCAGCTCGCGACGATGCTCGGCGCCGGCATTCCACTGGTGCAGGCCTTCGAGATCGTTGCCAATGGCAATGACAAGCCGGCGGTGCAGAAGCTGATCCTTGACGTCAAGGCCGACGTGGAAGGCGGCAGTTCGCTGCATGAGGCGCTGTCGCGGCACCCGCTGTATTTCGATGACCTGTACGTGAACCTGGTCGAGGCCGGCGAACAGGCGGGTGCGCTCGAGAACCTGCTCGACAAGATCGCGACCTACAAGGAGAAAACCGAAGCACTCAAGAAGAAGGTCAAGAAGGCGCTGTTCTACCCTGCGGCCGTGCTGGTCGTGGCCGTGATCGTGACGGTGATCCTGCTGATCTTCGTCATTCCGCAGTTTGAATCTCTGTTCAAGGGTTTTGGTGCGGACCTGCCGGCTTTTACGCAGTTCGTGATCAATATGTCGCGCTTCCTGCAGGACAACGGCGTGTTCGTGGCGATGGTACTGGCCGCGACTTTCTGGACCTTCTTCTACTTCAAGAAGCGCTCGCGGGCGATGCGCGAATTTCTTGACCGATTGTCACTGAAGCTGCCGATCATCGGCCCGATCCTGAACAAGGCAGCGCTGGCGCGTTACGCGCGCACGCTGTCGACGATGTTCGCAGCCGGCGTGCCGCTGGTCGAAGCGCTCGAGTCGGTGGCCGGCGCCACCGGCAACATCGTCTATGAAAAGGCGGTCATGAGAATGCGCGAGGAAGTGGCGACCGGCCAGCGCCTGCAGCAGTCGATGGAGAACACCGGCCTGTTCCCGAACATGGTCATCCAGATGATCGCGGTCGGCGAAGAAGCCGGCGCGCTGGACGAAATGTCCGGCAAGGTCGCCACGTTCTACGAGGCCGAGGTCGACAACGCCGTGGATTCGATGTCGAGCCTGCTGGAGCCGCTGATCATGGCGATTCTGGGCGTGCTGGTCGGTGGTCTCGTGATCGCGATGTACCTGCCGATCTTCAAGCTCGGCGCGGTGGTCTGACGCCAGCGAATCGTGCTCGAGCTGTTCGCGACCTCGGCGCCGCTGCTGATCGGCAGCTGCCTGCTGCTGGGGCTGCTGATCGGCAGCTTCCTGAACGTGGTCGTGCATCGCGTGCCGCTGATGCTCGAGCGCGACTGGCGCGCGCAGTGCGCGGAGCTTGCCGGCCTGTCATCGAGCAGCACCCCGGCGTTCAACCTGGTCACGCCGCGCTCGGCCTGCCCTGCGTGCAAGGCGCCGATCACGGCGCTGCAGAACATCCCCGTGATCAGCTGGCTGGCGCTGAAGGGCCGCTGCGCGGCCTGCGGGGTCGAGATCAGTGCGCGTTATCCGCTCATCGAACTGTTGACCGGCGTGCTGTCGGCGCTGGTCGCCTGGAAGTTCGGTTACGGCTGGCCGATGCTCGCGGCACTCGTACTGACCTGGTTCCTGATCGCGCTCGCCTTCATCGACCTCGACACCCAACTGCTGCCCGACAGCCTGACGTTGCCGCTGGTGTGGATCGGGCTCGGCCTCAGTCTGTTCGTTGCTTCCAAGGGTCTCGCACCGCTGCCGGTCGATCCGCGCTCGAGCATCATCGGCGGGCTCGCCGGGTATCTGTCGCTGTGGAGCGTCTACCAGCTGTTCAAGCTCGTGACCGGCAAGGAAGGCATGGGCTACGGCGACTTCAAGCTGCTCGCGGCACTCGGCACCTGGCTCGGCTGGCAGATGCTGCTGCCGATCGTGCTGATGTCGGCGCTGGTCGGCGCCGTGGTCGGCGTCGCGCTGATGCTGCGCTTCGGTCGCGAGCGCCAGGCACCGATGGCCTTCGGGCCGTATCTGGCGGCTGCGGGCTGGATCACGATGATGTTCGGCCACGAACTCGTCGACGGATACCTCGGGCTGTTTCGCAGCGCGGGCTGAGATGCCACTCAGGGTCGGCCTGACCGGGGGCATCGCGAGCGGCAAATCGACGGTCGCCGCACTGTTCGCGGCGCTCGGCGTGCCGATCATCGACACCGACCTGATCGCCCGCGAGGTCGTCGCACCTGGCACGCCGCTGCTGGCGAAGCTGATCGAGCGCTTTGGGCCCCGGATGCTGAACGAGGACGGCTCGCTCGACCGCCGCGCGCTGCGCGCCGAGGTCTTTGCCGACGATGCGGCACGGCGTGATCTCGAGGCCCTGCTGCATCCGGCGATCCGCGACAGGGTCGAAGCCCGCTCGCATGATCTTGCGCTGCGCGGGCCCGGGGCCTACCAGATCATCGCGATTCCCTTGCTGGTCGAAAGCGGCGGCCGGATTCCCGTCGATCGGGTGCTGGTCGTCGACTGCCCCGAAGATCTGCAGATCCGCCGCGTGATGGCCCGTGACCACAGCTCCGAGGGCGCCGCCCGAGCAGTGCTGGAAGCGCAAGTTTCGCGTGCCGAGCGTCTCGCAGCCGCCGATGACGTGCTCGAAAATGCCGGGGAACTGCCGGTATTGCGTGACAGGGTGCTCGCTCTGCACCGGCAATACCAGCATGCGGCGGCCACAGGCGTTTACGCGCATGCAGCGGGTCGCGCAGAATAGCGGGCATGGAAGGGATCGCTGAGATCGAGACCCCCGCCGACGCCGAGTCGACGATCGTCTACGAGCAGCCGCTGAACGAGCGGATGCGCACCTTCATGCGGCTCGATTTTCTCTACAACCAGGCGCTGTACCACAACCAGTCGTCGAGCCAGTGGGGCAGCCGTGCCGCGGTCGGCAGCCTGCTCGACATGCTGGCGATCACTTCACGCGGCGACACGCGCGCCGAAGTGCTGAAGGAGCTGGAGCGCCAGCTCGCCGCGCTCAATGTATTCCAGTCGAAGCCCGGCGTGGACGTGGCAAGGCTGCGCACGATCACCTCGAACCTGCTGCGGCTGCGCGCCGACCTGCTCGCCACCGGCGCTGCGTATCTGCAACCGCTGCGCGAGTCGGAGTTCCTGACCGCGATCCGCCATCGCAGTGCAATTCCGGGCGGCACCTGCGAGTTCGACCTGCCCGATTTTTACTACTGGTTGAGCCGGCACGGCGATGTCCGCATCGAGACGTTTGCGAGATGGCTCGCAGCGCTCAGGCCGATGTGCGAGGCGATCGCCGAGCTGCTGTGGCTGACCCGGCAGAACGGTCGCTCGCGCAGCGAGGTGGCCGTCGGCGGCGTCTATCACATCACGTTCGAGCGCGATAACCCTGTGCAGCTGCTGCGCATCGCGCTGCCGGCAAGCCTCGGGCTGTTTCCCGAGATCAGCGGCAGCCACTATCGTTCGAGTGTGCGCTTCGTCAGCTGGCAGGGCCCGACCGAGCGGCCACGGCAGGCCGACGAAGAAGTGCCGTTCGAGCTGATCTGTTGCACGTGAAGTGCCCGACCTGCGAGCGACCGATCGTCTGGTCGGACGCTTATCCATTCCGACCCTTCTGCAGCGAGCGCTGCAAGCTCGTTGATCTCGGCGCCTGGCTGTCGGGCGATCGCGCGATAGCCGGCGAGGATGCGCCGGATGCCGCAGACGCCGACCCGGACGAGCGCAGCGGGCACTGACGGAGACTCAGCAATGGAACCGCAGTTCTGGCACGAGCGCTGGCAGCGCAACGAGATCGGCTTCCACCAGGACGCACCGCACCCGTCGCTGGATCGCCACTGGTCCGCACTCGCACTGCCCGCAGGCAGCCGCGTGTTCGTGCCGCTGGCCGGCAAGAGCCACGACCTGTTGTGGCTCGCGGAGCGCGGTCATGAGGTCGTCGGCATCGAACTGTCGAAGCTTGCCGTGCAGCAGTTCAATGCGGAGCTCGCCGCCGCGCCGCAGCCCTGGCAGCAGCGAATCGATCTGCGCTGTGGCGATTTCTTTGCACTCGACGCAGGCAAGCTCGGCCCGATCGACGCCGTGTTCGACCGCGCCGCGCTGATCGCACTGCCGGCGGCGATGCGCGGCGCCTACGCCAGGCAGATGCTGTCGCTGCTGCAGCCACGGACCAGACTGCTGCTGGTCACGCTCGAATATGACCCGTCGCAGATGAGCGGCCCGCCGCACAGCGTCGGCGAGTCAGAGGTTCGCGCGTTGTACGGCCACCGCTTGAGCGTTGAGATGCTGACGCGGGACGAGCAGCTGGCCGATTTTCCAAAGTTCGCTGAGCGCGGCGTGCGCGCCCTCAGCGAGGTGACGTGGTCGCTGGCTGCTTTGGCGCCGGCACAGCCGGCACAGCCGGCACAGCCAGCTTAGCGGCTGGCCCTGGCCCTGGTGCCGGCATTTGCAGCGCCTGCGCCGCGAACGCCCACTGATCGGCAACATCCTCGATCTGCATCCAGACCGGTTTGCCGGCGCCGTGGCCGGCGCGCGTCTCCACCCGCAACAGCACCGGCTTGGCGCAGGCCTGCGCGCGCTGCAGCTCGGCCGCGAACTTGTAGCTGTGCCAGGGCACGACGCGATCGTCGCGCTCGGCAGTCGTGATCAGCGTCGCCGGGTAGCAGACGTCTGCCTTGACGTTGTGCACGGGCGAGTACGCGCGCAGCGCGGCGAACTCTTCGGCATTCTCGGCGAGCCCGTAGTCGGATGACCACTGGCGCGCGTTCGCGCTCGCAGTCTGGTAGCGCAGCATGTCGAGCACGCCCACGCCGGGTAGCGCTGCAGCGAACAGGTCCGGGCGCTGCAGCAGCGTCGCCGCGACCAGCAGCCCACCATTGCTGCGACCGATGATCGCCAGGCGCTGCGGGCGCGTATAACCCGCTTCGATCAAGTGCTCGGCGGCGGCGATGAAGTCATCGAACACGTTCTGCTTGCGCGTGCGCGTGCCCGCCTCGTGCCATGCACGGCCATACTCGCCGCCGCCGCGCAGGTTCGCCTGCACATAGGTGCCGCCCATCTCGAGCCAGGCCAGCGTCGCGGGGCTGAAGCTCGGTGTCAGCGCGACATCGAAGCCGCCGTAGCCGTACAGCATGACGGGCTGGTCACCATCGCGCGGCGCACCGCGCCGCTGCGTAATGAACATCGGCACGCGCGTGCCGTCGCGGCTGGTGAAGAACTCCTGTCGCGTTTCGAAACGACTTGTGTCGGCGGCAAGGCTTGGGCGACGGAACGTGCGGGTCGCGTTCGCGTCCACGTCGTAGCGCAGAATCTGCCGCGGCTGCAACGAGTCCTCGTAGGCAATGAACACTTCGGCGTCACGCTCGGTGCCGTCGAGGCCGGCAATCGTGCCGAGGCCTGGCAATGGCACCGCGCCGATGCGCTGGCCCGACGTCTCGAAAAGCTCGGCGCTGCCGCGCGCATCACGCAGATAGCTCGCGAACAGCCGGCCGCCATGCAGGCCGACTGTTTCGAGCGTCGCATCACTCTCGGGGATCAGCGTCCGCCAGGCGTCGGCCGCAGGCTGCCGCGCATCGACGGCGATCACCCGACCGCGCGGCGCCGCGCGGTTGGTGCGGACATAGAACGTGTCGCCGTCATTGCCGATCACGCTGTAGAGCGCGTCCCAACGATCGAAAAGCGGGCGCGGTTTGGCGCCCGATGGCCGCAGATCGATCAGCTCGATGCCGTTCGCTTCGTAGCCGTCGAACAGCGAGATCACGAGATAGCGCCCGTCTTCGGTGACTCTCGCCGACGGCGCGCGACGCGGATGATCGGTCACCGCATAGACCAGCGCATCAGCGGATTGCGCGCTGCCGAGCCGATGCAGGTAGACCGCAGGCCGCCCCTGGTCATCGCCGCCGCCAGCGGGAAGCGCCGGATAACGACTGTAGTAGACGCCGCTGCCGTCCGGCGTCCACGACAACTCCCAGAATTTGGTCTGCCGCAGTTCATCCGGCAGATCCTTGCCATCGACCACACGCCGGAAGCGCCAAACTTCCCAATCGGTGCCGGCATCCGACAGCGAATAGGCGACCAGCGAACCATCCGGGCTCGGCACGAAACGCGCCAGCGCGATGGTCGCATCCGCACGCTGCGCGTTCGGGTCGAGCAGCACGCGGCCCGGCGCGTCCAGGGAGTCAGATACATGCAGCACGCTCTGGTTCTGCAGACCGTCATTGCGCAGATAGAAGTAACGTCCGCCGCGCTTGCGCGGCACGCCGTAGCGCTGGTAGTTCCACAACTGCGTCAGGCGCTGCTCGATCCAGGCGCGCTGCGGCAGCGCGTCGATCCAGGGACTGGCGAGCGCGTTCTGCTCGGCCACAAAACGACGTGTCGCCTCTGCGTCTGGATCCTCGAAGCCGCGGTACGGATCGGCGACCGTGACCCCGTGATAGACATCGACCTGCGTGCCGCGTGGCACCGGGGGGTAGTTGAGTGCGGTGCCCGCCGCACAGCCGCTCAGCATCACAGTCACGAAACAGGCTCCGACGTTGCGCATCTGGTCATCCCGCATTGCCAACCCTACACTGCCGCCACGATGGAGCCGACCCCTTGAGAAGTCTCGCCCGACTGTTCGATCGCAATCGCGCCTGGGCCGGCGCGCTGTGCGACAAGGACCCGGATTTCTTCGGCAAACTCGTCGGCCAGCAATCGCCAGACTACCTGTGGATCGGCTGCTCCGACAGCCGGGTGCCGGCCAACGATATCGTCGGCCTGCTGCCCGGTGAGCTGTTCGTGCACCGCAATGTGGCGAACGTCGTCGTGCATTCGGATCTGAACTGCCTGGCGGTGCTGCAGTACGCCGTCGATGTACTGGACGTCGAGCATGTGATCGTCTGCGGCCACTATGGTTGCGGCGGCGTGCAGGCGGCTTTCGAGAACCGGCGGCTCGGCCTGATCGACAACTGGCTGCATCACGTCAAGGACGTGCAACAACGACACCGCCCGGGACTCGATGCGCTCGTCGACGACGCCGCACGCGTGCGGCGGCTGTGCGAGCTGAACGTCATGGAGCAGGCGCTGAACGTCTGCCAGACCACCATCGTGCAGAACGCCTGGGACCGCGGCAAGAAACTCGAGGTCCACGGCTGGATTTACGACCTTGGCGACGGTCTGCTCAAGGACCTGACGGTCGGCGTCTGCGACCGTGCAGAGCTCGCGCGCGTGCAGGCCCAGATCAGCGCAGCCTGATCAACGCAGCTTGATTCGCCCGCCGCCGACCGGCGTACCGCCCGGCGACCCACCAATCTCCGGCACGACAATCCGCGAGGTCTGCTCGCGACGCATTTCCTGCGCTTCCTGGATCGCCTGCTCGAGCGCGTCCTTGACGGCCTCGGGAAACCTGTCGACGGCATCCTTGAGCGTCGCGGCCTCGATCTCGAACATCAGCGGCAAGACGCCGCCCGGCGTCATCAGCTGCGTCTGGCCCGAGAACAGCACGGGGCGGGCCGGATCATCGGCACCCTCGAGCGTGATCGGAGTCAGCTTGCGAAGCGTGCCCGCGCGACGATCCGTGAAGACCTCTTCACGATACAGATCATTGGCTTCGAGCTTGATGTCGGGTAGTCCGGGATCCTGTGCCATTCGTGTACTCACTCCTTAGGTTTCGGTCGCAGGCCGCGCATGCGGCTCGGCGATCATTTCAATCGTAACCGGCGCACCGGTCTGGCGGATCAGCGCCTTCTTGCGGAAGAAGCGCGTGTAGCCTGCCGGGCCCATCCGCGAGCCGCCCATACCGGACAGCTTGAACGAATGCTTCTCGGCTTCATGGCAGGCCGCAGTCAGCGACCCATCGTTGAGGCTGATGCCGCCGGCGTCGATCTGTCTGCCGATCTGCTCGGCTTCGTCCAGCGTGCCGGCAACGACCGCCGCCGAAAGGCCGAACACGCCTGCGTTCGCCCACTCGATCGCCTGTTCAATGGTATCGAACGGCATCACCGGCATGACCGGGCCGAAGGTCTCGTCGCTCATGATCTGCATCGAATGATCGACGTCGACCAGCACGGTGGGCCGCAGCCACTTGCCGCCGTGATCTTCAATGGTCCCGCCCGTGAGGATCCTCGCACCCCGCGCAGTCGCATCAGCGAGCTGCTGCGCGACGATGTCGGCCTGGCGACCAAAGATGAACGGGCCGATCGTGCCGGCATGCAGATCGGGCCAGTTCGGCTCGACGCGTTTTGCCTTCGTGACCAGCTTCTCGACGAAGGCCGGGTAGATGCTGCGATCGACATAGATCCGCTCGAGCGACTGGCAGGCCTGGCCGGTCGCCAGACACGAAGCCCGCAGCGCGATGTCGGTCGCGCGCTCAAGATCGGCCGAGGCCGTGATGATCAGCGGATCGTTGCCGCCGAGTTCGAGGAACGCCGGAATGAACTGCCGCGCCGCGTTCTCGCCGACCATGCGACCGGTGCGCACGCTACCGGTGAAGCAGATCACGTCCGAGACTTCGACCAGCGCTTCGCCGGTCTCCCTCGCGCCCGGATACACGCCGAGCACGGCTGCCAGCTCAGGAACCGCTTCGATCGAGCGCCGCACCGGTTCGGCAAACCGCGGCGTGATCTCGCTCGGCTTGACGATCACGGCGCAACCGGCGAGCAGCGCCGGGATCGCATCGATGAAACACAGCGACAGCGGAAAATTCCACGGGCTGATCACGCCGACGAGCCCGTAGGGCACGTACTGCGAGCGGAAGGTGATCGCCGGGTTGACGCGTGAACGCCCTTCTTCCTCGAGCGCCAGCGTCGGCGCCTCGAGGGCCCAGCGGTCAATGAAGCCGACGATCGACTGCGCCTCACCGTTGGCGATCAGGAAACGACCCGTATCGACAGACAGGGCCCGCGCAATCTCGGCCTGGCGCGCGACATACTCTGCCCGCCAGCGAAGCAGCACTTCGATGCGGTGCGCGAGGCCCGCATCGCACCAGGCCCGTTGCGCGACGCGCATCTTTGCAGCAAGCGCTTGCAAGTCCGGCGCGCTCGGCGCGGTGAACTGATAGTCGGCCTTGCCCGTCCGCGGGTTCAGCACGGCCAGCTGCTCGCCCGTGAAGGCACCTGAGGTCATGGTCTGTGCAGCTGTGGCCATCGCCGATCTCCTTCAATTGCGCAGTCGTTGCAGCGCCGCAATGAACGGCCGATCCGCCTCGAGCAGATCGTCCGCTGTCAGACGCTGGATCTCGACCCAGCGCAGTCGCTGGCCATCGAGTCCCCGTGGTTCGCCCGCGTAGCCTCGCACGATTCTGAGCCGCAGCTCCACCTTCCGGTCGCTGTAGTCGTGCTCGACGACCATGAACGGCTGCTGTGCCGTGACTTCGATGCCGAGCTCTTCGCGCAACTCGCGTTGCAGCGCATCCGCGTCCGACTCGCCCTCGGCGAGCTTGCCGCCGGGAAACTCCCAACCGCCGGCCAGATGTTTGCCGGCCGGGCGCTCGGTAATCAACACCCGGCCCTGATCATCGAGTATCGCACCCGCCACCACGACAATACGCCGCAATCAGCTCGTGCCTGTCAGCGCGCCATGGCAGTGCTTGTATTTCTTGCCGGATCCGCACGGGCAGACTTCGTTGCGACCCACCTTGCGATCGCTGCGCACGAAGGTGCCAGCCGGCTCCTCAGCCGCTTCACCAAACGGTAGCGCGGCCACGGCCGCGCCCGAAGCGGCAGCACCGCCACCGAGCAGCGACTGCGCTTCGGCATGCTGCACCTGCAAGGCCTGCATCAGCCGGCGCTGACGCTGCTCTTCTTCGTTCTGCAGCTCAGCCTCGGTGCGCACCGCGACGCGAGTCAGCACCGAGGAGGTATCGAACTTGACCCGATCGAGCATGCCGCTGAACAGATCGTAAGCCTCACGCTTGTATTCGTAGCGGTAATCCTTCTGCGCGTAGCCGCGCAGATGAATGCCCTGACGCAGGTAGTCCATGCCGCCCAGATGCTCGCGCCAGTGCTGATCGAGCGTACGCAGCATGATGTCCTTCTCGACGGTCTTCATCAGCTCGTTGCCGTAGCGCTCGAACTTCAGCGCGTACCCGGCGTCCACCGCCGCGAGCACACGGCTGCGCAGCGCCTGCTCATCGAGCGCAGGCTCCGCGGTCAGCCAGACTTTCGGGTCAACCTCGGCGCTGAAGTCTTTCAGGATCGCCGCGCGCAGTGCGTCGAGGTCCCAGTCCTCGTGCGCGACATTCTTGGGCAGGTACTGATCGAGCACTTCTTCGACCGCCTCGGCGCGCAGGCCGGCGATGGAATCCGTCAGGTCGGTCGCGCCCATGATCTCGGTGCGCTGCTGATAGACGACCTTGCGCTGATCGTTGGCGACGTCATCGAACAGCAGCAGCTGCTTGCGGATGTCGAAATTGTGCGATTCGACCTTGCGCTGGGCCTTTTCGATCTGGCGCGACAGCATCTTGCTCTCGATGACCTCGCCTTCCTTCATGCCGGCCACGGTCAGCAGCCGTTTGGTGAAGTTCGGATCGCCGAAGATCCGCATCAGATTGTCTTCCATCGACATGTAGAAGCGCGACGAGCCGGGATCGCCCTGTCGCCCCGATCGACCCCGCAGCTGATTGTCGATACGTCGCGACTCATGACGCTCGGTGCCGATGATGTGCAGTCCGCCTGACTCGAGCACCCTGGCGTGACGCTGCTGCCAGTCCGCGCGCCGTTCGGCTTGCTGGGCCTCGCGCTCGGCCGGATCGAGCCCCTGCAATTCAGCCTCGAGGCTGCCGCCCAGCACGATATCGGTGCCACGGCCGGCCATGTTGGTCGCGATCGTGACGGCGCCGGGTCGGCCCGCCTGCGCCACGACATGCGCCTCACGTTCGTGCTGCTTCGCGTTCAGCACCTCGTGACGGATGCCTTCCTTGGCAAGCAGACCGGACAGCAGCTCGGAGGTCTCGATCGAGGTCGTGCCGACCAGCACCGGTTGCTCACGCTTGGCACACTCCTCGATGTCTTCGATGATCGCCTTGAATTTGTCTGCCTGATTCAGGTGCACGAGGTCTGGATGGTCCTTGCGAACCATTGGCCGGTGGGTCGGCACGACCACGACTTCGAGGCCGTAGATCTGCAGGAACTCCGGCGCTTCCGTGTCGGCCGTGCCGGTCATGCCGGAGAGCTTGCTGTAGATCCGGAAGTAGTTCTGGAACGTGATCGACGCGACGGTCTGGTTTTCTTCGCGGACGCGCACGCCTTCCTTGGCTTCGACGGCCTGGTGCAGCCCGTCGGACCAGCGCCGACCGGTCATGGTGCGACCGGTGAATTCGTCGACGATGATCACTTCGCCATTGCGGACGATGTACTCGACGTCGCGCTTGTAGACCGCATGCGCGCGCAGCGCGGCGTTCAGATGGTGCATGAGCCGGATATTCGCGGCGTCGTAGAGGCTGTCGCCCTCGCGCAGCAGGCCCGCTTCGGTCAGCAACTCCTCAACGCGTTCGTGACCGTTCTCGGTCAGATGCACCTGCCGCTGCTTCTCGTCGACGGTGAAATCGCCCTCACCGTCCTCGGCTTGCTGCCGGACGAGTTGCGGCACGACCATGTTGATCGACAGGTAGAGCTCGGTGCTCTCTTCGGCCGGGCCGGAAATAATCAGGGGCGTGCGAGCCTCGTCGATCAGGATCGAGTCGACCTCGTCGACAATCGCGAACGCGAGGCCGCGCTGCACGCGGTCTTCGAGTCGAAACGCGAGATTGTCGCGCAGGTAGTCGAAGCCGAATTCGTTATTGGTGCCGTAGGTGATATCGCAGGCATAGGCAGCGCGCTTATCCTCGTTGCCCTGCGAGTTGCGGATTACGCCGACCGTGAGCCCGAGGAAGCGGTAGATCGGGCCCATCCATTCGGCGTCGCGCTGCGCCAGGTACTCATTGACGGTGACCACATGCACGCCCTTGGCAGGCAGTGCGTTCAGATAGGCGGCAAGGGTCGCCACCAGCGTCTTGCCTTCGCCGGTGCGCATCTCGGCAATCTTGCCCTCGTGCAGCACCATGCCGCCGATCAGCTGCACATCGAAGTGGCGCATTTTCATCGTGCGGCGCGCCGCCTCGCGCACCACCGCGAACGCCTCGGCGGCCAGATCATTGAGGGCAGTGCCGGACGCGAGTCGGGCGCGGAACTCGTCGGTCCTGGCGCACAGCTGCTCGTCCGACAGCGCCTGGGTCTGCGGCTCGAAGTCATTCGCCCGGCGAACGACGCTCGTGTAGGCCTTCAGGACGCGATCGTTGCGGCTGCCGAATATGCTCGCCAGAAAATTGGGCACGAAGAAAACCTACAGTTGCTGGTGCGTCCAGCGACGCGCGCGGGGGGCCATATTGTAGGCATCAGGGCAGATCAGGGCCAGCGCAGGTGCGGCCGGAGCCTGCCGCGCGGACTCAGTCGTTGATATAGGTCAGCGGGTTGACCTGCCGGCCGTTGCGCAGCACTTCGAAGTGCAGGTGGGGTCCGGTTGATCGGCCGGTCGATCCCATACGCGCCAGCAAATGCCCGCGAGTCACGGTTTCGCCAAGCTGGACGACATTGCTCTTGTTGTGGCCGTAGCGCGTGACGTAGCCGTCCCCGTGGGTAATTTCGACGACATTGCCGTAGCCTGCGCGCTCGCCGGAGAAGGTCACCACGCCCGCCGCAACGGCGATCACGTCGTCGTCGAACTGGCCGGCGAAATCCACGCCGCGGTGAAAACTCTGGTGCCCCGAGAACGGGTCCTGCCGGTCGCCAAAATAGGACGAAATGAAACCGCGCCGCACCGGCCGGCCGTCCGGCATGATCTGCTCGCGCAGTTCGCGCTGCATGATCAGCTGCTCGAGGGTGGACAGCTGCGCGTCGCGCAGCGACAGGCGCGCTTCGAAATTGGAGATCAGCGCTGAAAGGTCGGGGATCTCGGCGCCGATACCGGCCGCCTCCGGTCCGCCGGTGGCCGGTTCAACGTCGAAATTGAACTCGCGGTCATCAATGTTCGCGATCTTGGTCAGCCGCTTGCCGAGCGCGTCGAGTCGGATCACGTGCGCGTTCATCAGGCCGAGCCGCGCCGCGAGACCGTCGATGCGCTGCTGCACCTGGGCGCGGACCTGCTCGACTTCCAGCTGCTGCTCGGCGATGCGCTGCGACCAATGCGCCGGCAAACCGCCGGCGCTGGACTCGATGCTGCGTTGCCCGAACTGCATTCCGAACGTGAACGCGAGGCCGAGCGTCATCACAAGCCCGCCGACGATCAGGCCCTTCGCGAGCGGATGGCTCAGATTCAGATGCGTCACGCCGCGAATCCGGCGAGAAAACAGGATGATGTTCATCTCGGCAGCCCTGCGTTGGCCTGGCCCACGCGACGCGCAGGAATTATTCTTGAGGAGGCCTTGTGCCCCGCTGGCAACCCCGCTGTCATAGCACCTCTCGCTGTAGACCGGTGGCTTTGCGTCCCCGACTTTCGCCGGGTTTGCCTAGAATCAGCTGAATGACTATGCCTAAAGGCCCACCACGACACAAGAAATTCGGCTCCCGCTTGTCGCAGCGCCGCGACAAAATCGGCACAAAGCCTTTTATTGTCAAAGACTTACTTCACAAGTTTCGAATCGCCGGGAAAAGCCTGCCCGACACGGCGGCAGCCAGCGACAGCTGGGATGCGTTCCTGCGTCACACGCTGCCCGCGCCGCTTGGCGAGCAGATCCAGGCCACCCATGTGCAGGCCGACACGCTGACGGTGTTTGTAGCGACCGCCGGCTGGGGCGCGCGACTGCGGTTTGCGCTTGAAGAGCTGAAGCCCGCGATCGCGGCGCGCTCGCCCGCCGTGACCCGCGTTCAAGTCAAAGTGCAGCGCCCCAGTTAGATCAGCTCAGCTAGCTCGCCGCAGCCAGTAGCGGTCGCACGTAGGAGATCGGCGCGTCTTCTGGTTTCTCGAACACCACCGCTTCCCAGGCGCTCGTGTCAGCCAGCAGCATGCGCAACAGGCGGTTGTTGAGGCCGTGGCCAGACTTGTGGCCGCTGAACTCGCCGATCAGGCTGTGGCCAAGCAGGTACAGATCGCCGATCGCATCGAGAATCTTGTGTTTGACGAACTCGTCCTCGTACCGCAGTCCGCCTTCGTTCATGACGCCGGCGTCGTCGAGCACGATGGCATTGCCGAGGTTGCCGCCGAGCGCGAGGTTGCGTGAGCGCATCGTCTCGAGATCCCGCATGAAACCGAACGTGCGCGCGCGGCTGACTTCCTTCAGAAAGGTCGTCGTTGAAAAATCCATGGTCGCCGTCTGCGCGCGGCGCTTGAACAGCGGGTGATCGAACTCGATCTCGAAGTTCACCTTGAAACCGTCGAACGGATCGAACTGGGCCCACTTGTCGCCGTCGGTGACCCGCACGGTCTTCTTGATGCGCACGAAACGCTTCGGCGTGCGCTGCTCCTCGATGCCGGCCGACTGCAGCAGAAACACGAAAGGTCCGGCACTGCCATCCATGATCGGCACTTCGGCAGCCGAAACCTCCACCAGGGCATTGTCGATACCAAGGCCCGCAAACGCCGACAGCAGATGCTCGACCGTCGACACGCGTGCCTCGCCATCGACGAGCGTCGTCCCGAGCGTGGTCTCGCCGACGTTTTCCGCCAGCGCCGCCACTTCGGGAGTGCCGGGCAGATCCATGCGGCGGAACACGATGCCGGTATCGGGGCCTGCCGGCCGCAGGGTCATCAGGATCTTGGTGCCGGTGTGCAGGCCGACCCCCGTCGCGCGGATCGAGTTCTTGAGCGTGCGTTGTCCAACCATGTACTTACACCGTCGGCGAGGGAAGCGGGCGGGATCTGCGGGAGCGATGCCGCGACCCCGCCCGTTCCGGGTCGATCAAACTACCACAGGTGCGGTTCAGTCCGCTTGGCGCCGCAGGAACGCCGGAATATCCAGCAACTCCTCGCTGTCGGCGTCATGCCGCAGTCCGTCGCCGACCGCAGCGCGCCGCTGAATCGCCGGCTTGTCCAGCGCCGCATAGTCGTTCGAGCTCGGCGCCTGCCGCCGGACCACGCGCATCGTCGGCTCGGCATTGCCGCCATGCTGGCCGGCCTGCGAGGCCGCAACCGAGATCCGCGGGCCCGCTGACGCAAACGAGCGACCGCTCGCGGTCGCCATTCTGCCGAGACCCGTGGCCACGACCGTCACGCGCAGCTCTTCGCTGAGCTCCGGATCGATGACGGTGCCGACCACGACGGTCGCGTCTTCGGAAGCGAACTCCTTGACGATGTTGCCGACTTCCTCGAACTCGCCGATCGACAGGTCCATGCCCGCCGTGACGTTGACGAGGATGCCATGCGCACCGGCGAGGTTCACATCCTCGAGCAGCGGTGAGGACACCGCCGCCTCGGCTGCCTCACGCGCGCGCTGTTCACCGCGCGCCGAACCCGAGCCCATCATCGCCATGCCGGTCTCGGCCATGACCGTGCGCACGTCGGCAAAGTCGACGTTGATCAGCCCTGGCCGCGTGATCAGCTCGGCAATGCCCTGTACTGCGCCCTGCAGCACCTGGTTGGCGCTCTTGAACGCATCGAGCAGGGTCGTCTTCGGACCCAGCACCGTCAACAGCTTCTGGTTCGGAATGGTGATCAGCGAGTCGACATGCTTGCCGAGTTCAGCCATGCCGTGATCGGCGACCAGCGCGCGCTTGCTGCCTTCCATCAGGAACGGCCGCGTCACGACGGCCACCGTCAGGATGCCGAGCTCCTTGGCCAGCTGCGCAACCACCGGCGCCGCGCCCGTGCCGGTGCCGCCGCCCATGCCCGCCGTGATGAACAGCATGTCGCAGCCTTCGATCATCTCGATGATCCGGTCCCGATCTTCCATCGCAGCCTGCCGACCGATCTCGGGGTCCGCACCGGCACCCAGACCCTTGGTGATGTTGCAGCCGATCTGCAACGCGGTCTTGACCTTCGAGTGCTTCAGCGCCTGCGCGTCCGTGTTGATGCACATGAATTCCACACCGTCGATTCCGCTCGCCACCATGTGCGAGACAGCGTTGCCGCCACCGCCACCGACGCCGAGTACTTTTATTACAGCGCTCTGGCTGTATGCATCCATCAGTTCAAACATAGGTCATCGCTCCTTTTCGCCAAGTTGAGTCTGTCAGCTCAAAAGTTTCCGTCGAACCAGCTCTTCATCCGCTCGAGCATGGTCTTCGCGTTGCCAGCGAGGCTGCGGCCCCGCCTGCCCGGCAACGCGTTGTCGCGCGCGTAGAGCAGCAGCCCCACGCCCGTGGAATAAATAGGATTGGAGATCACATCGCTGAGGCCGCGGACACCGCCCGGGATGCCGAGCCGTACCGGCACGTGGAAGATCTCCTCGGCAAGCTCGATCGCGCCTTCCATCTTGGCGCTGCCGCCGGTCAGCACGATGCCCGCGGCGATGACTTCCTCGAAGCCGCTGCGCCTGAGCTCATCGCGAATCAGGCCGAACAGCTCCTCGTAGCGCGGCTCGACAATTTCGGCCAGGGTCTGGCGTGCGAGTCGCCGCGCCGGTCGATCGCCGACGCTCGGCACCTCGATGCTCTCGTCCGGGTTCGCCAGCTGTGACAGCGCGCAGGCGTAGCGGATCTTGATGTCCTCGGCGTACTGGGTCGGCGTACGCATCGACACGGCGATGTCATTGGTGACCTGGTCACCGGCGATCGGAATCACGGCGGTGTGGCGGATCGCGCCGTTGGAGAACACCGCGATGTCGGTGGTACCGCCGCCGATGTCGACGATGCAGACGCCAAGCTCCTTCTCATCGTCGGTCAGCACCGCAAAACTCGACGCGAGCTGCTCGAGGACGACATCCTCGACCACCAGCCCGCAGCGCTGGATGCACTTCTCGATGTTCTGCGCGGCGCTGTCGGCGCCGGTCACGATGTGCACCTTCGCCTCGAGACGCACGCCCGACATCCCGACCGGGTCGCGGATGCCTTCCTGGCCGTCGATGATGAATTCCTGCGGCAGCACGTGCAGGATCTTCTGATCGGCGGGAATCGCCACCGCCTTGGCCGCGTCGATCACGTGCTCGACATCGGTGCTGCCGACCTCTTTGTCGCGAATGGCCACGACGCCGTGCGAGTTCAGGCTGCGCACATGACTGCCCGCGATGCCCGCATAGACGGAGTGGATCTCGCAGCCGGCCATCAGCTCGGCTTCTTCGACCGCGCGCTGAATCGACTGCACGGTCGATTCGATGTTGACGACCACGCCCTTCTTGAGTCCGCGCGACGGCTGCGAGCCGAAGCCGATGATCTCGATGCTGTTGTCGGCAGCGATTTCGCCCACCAGGGCCAGCACCTTCGACGTGCCGATATCGAGGCCGACCACGACCTGTCTGTCAGTTTTCTTGGAGCTCACGCTTCGGGTCCATCATCTGTTGCGAAATTACCGGCCGCGATTCGCGTCGGACCATTGCTGGAACGCCAGCCGACGGCGAAGCCGTTGGTGTAGCGCATGTCGACATAGGCGATGTCGCCGGCGCGCTGCGCAACGAGCTTCAGCGCTGCGACGACGAAGCGCTCGAAGCGCTCGTCGACCTGGCGGCGACCGAGCCTGACGGTCACACCGTTGTCGAGATCGATCTCCCAGGCACCGCGCGCATCGAGGCGCAGCGCGGTGATCCGCATGCCGGCCTCGATCAGCCGCCCGTTGATCGCCAGGTAGCGCTGCGCCACGCCCTCCTCGGCGCCGATGGGCCCTGACAGCTTGGGCAGCTCGGCTGGAATGTGCCGTGCTTCGCTGGCGAACAGCTCGCCGCGCACGTTCAGCAATCCGTTCGCGCCCCAGCGCGCCGCGGCCACCTGCTCCCGAACCTCGACCCGCAGGCCGCGTGGCCAGGCGCGCTGGACACTGGCGGCATCGACCCAGGGCAGCTGCTCGATCGCGCGCTGCACCGCCTGCAGGTTGACCGTCACCAGACCGACACCGCGCACCCGCGCCTTGACCGCCTGCTCCACATCGAGCGGCGAGACGCGCTGGAAGCTGCCGCGCACGGCGACAGTCTCGATCGGCTGGTCGAGCGAAATCGCAATCGCGCCGGCCACACCGAACACCAGCGTGACGCTTGCGACCGACAGCCCGACGCGGCGCCAGTCGAGCGCCGGCAATCGCCACCCGGCCAGGCGACTTTGCTCGCTCCTGCGGCGGTTGCGCGGCTTGCCGATCGCGACCATCGTTCAGCCTCCCGTCCGCGTGCGCGCAAAGCTCGTCTCGAGGATCCGCCAGGCGAGATCTTCGAAGCTGAGACCGGCCACGAGCGCCGCCATCGGCACCAGACTGTGGTCGGTCATGCCCGGCACGGTGTTGATCTCGAGCAGCAGCGGTCGGCCGGTCCGATCGGACATGAAATCGACGCGGCCCCAGCCCGAAGCTCCGGCAACCTCGAACGCCGCGAGCGCGAGCGCGGCCAGATGCTTCTCAGCCTCGGGCGCGAGGCCTGAGGGGCATTCGTAACGGGTGTCGTCGCGGAAATATTTCGCTTCGTAGTCGTAGAACGTCCGCGGTGTCTCGATCCGGATCGAAGGCAGCGCCTCGCCATGCAGGAGGCCGACCGTGTATTCACCACCGGTAATCCACTGTTCCGCAAACACGCTGCTGTCGCTGCTGGCGGCGAGCTCGTAGGCAGCGGCGAGATCCGCGGCGCGCTCGACGCGGCTCATACCCACCGACGACCCTTGCGTTGCGGGCTTGACGATCAGCGGGAACCCAAGCTGCTGGGCGGCGGTGGGCAGATCTTGCGGCCCCGTGAGCACCACCGTCGGCGCGCTGGCGATACCGATGGCCGAGGCGAGCCGCTTGGTGCGCAGCTTGTCCATGCCGATCGCCGAACCGAGCACGCCGCTGCCGGTATACGGCACGCCGAGGCACTCGAGCGCACCTTGCACCGTGCCGTCCTCGCCCCCCGGTCCATGCAGCGCAATCCAGACGCGTTCAAACCCTTGCTCGAGCAAGCCGCCAAGCGCCTGCTCGGCAGGATCGAAACCCTGCGCATCGACGCCGCGACGTTGCAACGCCGTCAGTACGGCCTGTCCGCTCAGCAAGGAAATCTCGCGCTCGCTGGAGCTGCCACCGAACAGCACCGCCACCTTGCCGAATTCAGCCGTATCCGCGGCGCGGCGGCAGCAGCCCGGATCATGAACCAGGCGCATCAGAGCCGCTCCCCGACAACTTGGACTTCGGTACGCAAACGTACGCCGTGCGCCGCCTCGACGGCGGACTGCACGTGCGCGATCAGTCGTTCGAGATCGTCGGCACTGGCATCACCGTCGTTGACGATGAAATTGGCGTGCTTGGGCGAAACCTGCGCACCGCCGAGGCGAAAACCCTTCAGTCCGGTCACCTCGATCAGACGCGCGGCATGATCGCCCGGCGGATTCATGAACACCGACCCGCAGCTCCAGTCGCCGATCGGCTGCGTTTCCTTGCGGCGCAGCAGCAGCGCCTTGACGGCCTCGGTGTTCGCACCCGGGCGCTGCTCGAAGCGCAGCGTCGCGCCGAGGAACCACTCCGACGCCGCGGGTGGCGCAACATGCCGATACGAAACGCGATACTCGGCGGCGTCGCGGCGCCGGATCCGGCCGCCGCGATCGATGACTTCGACGTCAACGACATGGTTCCAGGTCTCGCCGCCGAAAGCGCCCGCGTTCATGGCCAGTGCGCCGCCGAGCGTGCCGGGAATGCCGGCGAAAAAGTCTGCCGGGCCCAGGCCCCAGCGGATGCACTGCCGGGCAATGCGGGCGCAGGGCACGCCGGCATCGCAATGCACGCTCGTGTCGCCGTGCCGTTCCAGTCCGTTCAGGGCACCATGGATCGAGATCACCGCGCCGCGCAGTCCAGCGTCGCGGACCAGCAGGTTGCTGCCGAGCCCGACCCAGTGCACGGGCAGGCTCGCCGGCAGGGACTGCAGGAACGCGGCGAGGTCGGCGCGATCCTCGGGTTCGAACCACAGATCAGCCGGACCGCCGACGTGCCATGAAGTATGGCGCGACATCGGTTCATTGCGCTTGACGCGCGCATCGAACTGCGGCGGCAGCGCGATCGGCTGCGCAGCGCTCATGCCGACCTCCGTGCCAGACGGGCGGGAAGTTCCTGCGCGATGGCGCCGATATGGCCCGCGCCCATCGTCAGCACCACATCGTCGGCGCGGATCAGTTCGACGAGCGCATCGGCAAGCTGCTCGGGCTCCTCGACGAATACCGGTTCGAGTTTGCCGCGGCCGCGGATCGCCCGGCAGATCGCGCGTCCGTCAGCGCCGGCAATCGGCGCTTCGCCGGCCGCATAGACCTCGGTCACGAGCAGCGCATCCGCCATCGACAACACGCGGGAGAAATCGTCAAGCAGATCGCGGGTGCGGGTGTAGCGATGCGGCTGGAACGCGAGCACGATCCGCCGTTCCGGGTACGCCTGGCGCACGGCATCGAGTGTCGCTACGATCTCGGTCGGATGGTGGCCGTAGTCGTCGAGCAGCACGACGTCGCCGCCGTTGACGCTGACATGCCCGACGAGCTGCAAGCGTCGGTCCACGCCCTGGAAGTTCGCCAGCGCACGCGCAATGTCCTCATCCGGCACACCGAGATCTGACGTGACGCAGATGGCAGCGAGTGCATTGAGCACGTTGTGCAGACCCGGCAGGTTGACCGTGAAGGCGCGCAATTCCATCTCGCCGCGCCGGCGCACGTCGAAGTGCGTGCGCAGTCCGTCACGCCGCAGGTTCACCGCGCGTACGTCGAGCGTTTCCCCAAAGCCGTAGGTCAGCAGCGGCCGACTGATCCTCGGGACGATCTCGCGAACATGTGCGTCATCACCGCAGACCACCGCGAGCCCGTAGAACGGCAGGTTGTGCAGGAAGTCAACGAAGCTGCCCTTGAGCCGCTCGAAGTCGCCGTCATGCGTTGCGAGATGGTCGTGATCGATGTTGGTGACGATCGCAACCATCGGCTGCAAGTGCATGAACGATGCATCGCTCTCGTCAGCTTCGGCAACCAGATAGCGCCCGGCACCGAGCCGCGCGTTGGTGCCGGCGCTCTTGAGCCGTCCGCCGATCACGAAGGTCGGATCCTCGCCGCTCTCGGCGAGAATGCTTGCGACCAGACTGGTGGTGGTCGTCTTGCCGTGGGTACCGGCGACCGCCACGGCGTACTTGAAGCGCATCAGTTCGCCGAGCATCTCGGCGCGCGGAATAACCGGGATGCGACGCGCATGCGCTGCGACCACTTCCGGATTGTCGGCCGCAACGGCGCTCGAGGTCACGACGACGTCAGCCTCGGCAACGTGCTCGGGCCTGTGGCCGATCTGCACACGCGCACCGAGCTGCTCGAGGCGCATCGTGACGTTGCTCGACTTCAGATCACTGCCCTGCACGCGATAGCCGAGGTTCAGCAGCACCTCGGCGATGCCACCCATGCCGCTGCCACCAATGCCGATGAAATGGATCACGCGGGTGCGCCGCATGCGTTCGCCGACGCTGCTCATGTTGCAAGCCCCGCCAAGGCAAGACATTCGGCGACCAGCTCCTGCGTCGCCGCGGGACGCGCCTGGGCCCGGGCCCGCTCGGCCATCTGCAGCAAGGTCGCGCGCGCCGCGCAAAGTTTTTCGATCTGCTCTGCCAGCCCCTCAGGCGTCAGCGAGTGCTCGGGCAACAGCACCGCGGCGCCCGCGTCGACGAGAAAGCGCGCGTTGCGGGTCTGATGATCATCAACGGCAGCGGGAAACGGCACGAGAATGGCACCGACCCCGACCGCTGCGAGTTCCGAGACCGTCAAGGCTCCGGCGCGGCAGACCACCAGATCCGCCCAGCCATAGGCGACTGCCACATCGTCGATGAACGGCAGCACCTCACCCGCGACGCCGGCCGCAGCGTAGGCCGCGCGCGCCGCCTCGAGACCGCGCTCGCCGGCCTGATGCCGCACGAGATAGCGGCCGGCATGGGTGCGAGCGGCGAGCAGCGCCAGCGCTGCGGGTACAGTACTGTTGAGACGCGCCGCACCCTGCGAGCCGCCGATGACCAGAATGCGGATGCCGGCATCGCGCAGCGCGAATCGCAGCGCCGGTGCCGGCAGCGCAAAGAATTCCTCGCGTACGGGATTGCCGATGTCGCGCGCCACGACGCCGGGTCCGAAGCTGCCCGGAAACGCCTCGAGTACGACCTGCGCGCAGCGTGCGAGCTGGCGGTTGGTAAACCCGGCGACGGCATTCTGCTCGTGAATAACCAGTGGCCGACGCGTCAGCCAGGCAGCCACGCCGCCCGGTCCGGTCACGAAGCCGCCCAGTCCCACGACGCACACCGGTCGATAGCGACGCATGACCCGCAGCGATTGCCACAACGCCCGCAGCAGCGAAAACGGGGCTTGCAACAGCGTCGCGACGCCCTTGCCACGCAGCCCGCCGATCGTGATCCACTCGATCGGCAGCTGCGCCGCCGGCACGAGTCGCGCTTCGATGCCGCGCCGCGTACCGAGCCAGACGACATCCAGCCGACGCTCGCGCAACTGCTGTGCCACCGCCAACGCCGGGAACACATGCCCGCCCGTACCGCCCGCCATGATCACGACGCAGGGCGCACTCATGCGACTCCCTCCGCGGCAGCGTTGTCGCGGCGCGACTGACCCGCGCCGCGCAGCACGGGTGCCGCTTCGTGATAGACGCGCAACAGGATGCCGATCCACGCGAGAGTCATAATCAGGCTGGAGCGGCCGTAGCTCATCAGCGGCAGCGTCAGTCCCTTCGTGGGCAGCACGCCCATATTGACGCCGATATTGATGAAGGCCTGCAGGCCCAGCCAGAAGCCAAAGCCCGCCGCAAGGTAGGCTTGGAAACGCAGTCCGCCATCCGACGCCATACGCGCGATGTGGAACGCGCGCCAGACCAGCGCCAGGAACAGCGCCAGCGTCAGCACGACGCCAGCGAGGCCCAGTTCCTCGGCAAGCACCGCGAACAGGAAATCCGTGTGCGCCTCGGGCAGATAGAACAGCTTCTGCACGCTCTCGCCGAGTCCGACACCAAACCACTCGCCGCGTCCGATCGCGATCAGCGACTGCGTCAGCTGGAAGCCCGAGTTGAACGGATCCGCCCAGGGGTCGAGAAATGCCGTGAAGCGGCGCACGCGATAATCGGAACCAAAGGCAATGAAGCCGATCAGTACGGCACCGATCGCGGCGAGGCCCAGCACGTAGCGCAGGCGCGCGCCGGCCACGAACAACACGGCGAAACCGCTCACGAACAGCACGACCGCCGCGCCGAAATCCGGCTCGAGCAGCAGCAACAGGAAGAACAAGGCGAGCACGCCGAGCGGCTTGACGAGACCCGCGAAGGTCTCGCGCAACTCCGCTTCACGGCGCGCTGCGTAGCTGGCGATGAAAATCAGCACCAGCACGCGCGCGAGTTCGGAGGCCTGGAAGTTGAACCCCAGCAGGCGGATCCAGCGGCGACTACCCTTGACCTCGTAGCCGATGCCCGGAATCAGCACCAGCACCAGCAGCACGGCCGCAAGGACCAACAGCGGCACCGCCAGCCGATCGAGTACATCGGTACGAATGCAGAACACCACGGCCGCTAGACCCGTGCCCAGCAGCGTCAGCACGAGCTGCCGTTCAAGATAGAGGAAAGGCTCACCGACCTCCCGTGCGGCAATCGAGATCGATGCGGATGTGACCATCACGAGCCCGATCAACAGCAGTGAAAGCACCAGCGCGACCGTGACCCAGTCGATCCGGATGCCCGCCGATCGCGACCCCGAGCGCGCGTGGTTGCTCATGCCGCGAGCCCCTGCACGCTGTCGCTGAACACGTCACCGCGATGCGCATAGTCGCGGAACATGTCAAGGCTTGCGCAGGCGGGCGACATCAGCACCGTATCCCCGGGCTGCGCAGCACGTGCCGCGGCCAGCACCGCGGCGGGCAGTGAGTCGCAGATTTCCAGCGGGCAGATGCCGTGCAGCGCGCGGGCAAGTTGCGCTGCGTCGCGGCCGATCAGCACGATGTGGCGCACTCTGTGCCGAAGCACGTCCCGCAGCGGTGCGAAATCCTGCCCCTTGCCGTCACCGCCGGCAATCAATACCAGCGTTCCTTCAAGTCCGCGTACGGCGGCGAGCGTCGCGCCGACGTTGGTCCCCTTCGAGTCATTGATGTAGCAGACGCCGCGAATCTTGGCGACCCACTGCGAACGATGCGGCAGTCCCGCAAAGTTCTGCAGCTCATCGAGCATCGCCTCGGTGGGAAGCCCCAAGACATCGCCCAGCGCGACTGCCGCCAGCGCGTTTGCTGCATTGTGCAAGCCAGCGAGTTTCAGCGCGGACTGTGGCAACAGGTTCTTGCCGTGACGCTGCAGCTGCCGATTTCCATCAGCGCCACCGAGCACGTACTCGGCATCGCTCGCCGGATCGAGCGAGAAGCGCACGACCTTCTGGCCATCAGCCGGCATGCTTCGCACCCACTCGTCGTCGGCATTGATGATTGCAGTGGTGCAATGGCGAAACAGGCGCGCCTTCGCCGCGGCATAGGCCTGCATGTCCGGATAGCGATCGGCATGATCGGAACTGAGGTTCAGCACCGCCGCGGCGATGACCTGCAGCGAATGCGTCGCTTCGAGCTGAAAGCTCGACAGCTCCAGCACGTAAAGATCTGCGGGCTCATCCTGCAGCAGTTCGAGCGCCGGCGGCCCGAGATTGCCGCCGACGCGCACCCGCCGGCCGCTGCGCGACGCCATGCGACCGAGCAGGCTCGTCACCGTGCTCTTGCCGTTGGTGCCCGTGATGCCGACCACGGGCGCGCGGGCCGCGCGCGCAAACAACTCGATATCGCCCACGATCTCGATGCCCGCCGTGCGCGCGCTGGCGAACAGCGGTTCCGAGAGCGACAGCCCCGGCGAGGCGACGACCAGATCCACACCGCGCAGCGCCTCGACCGACAGGCCGCCGAGCGCCAGACGCGCCGCGGGCGCGCATTCACGCAGTGCGGCGAGACCAGGCGGTTGCGCGCGGCTGTCGGTGACCGTCAGCTGCCAACCGCGCTGCGCGAGGTGGCGGGCACAGGCAACGCCCGTCTGGCCAAGACCTGCGATCAAGGCCTTGCTCATCTGAGTTTCAGGGTGGCGAGCCCTGCCAGTACCAGGAAGAAGGTGATGATCCAGAATCGCACGATCACCTTGGGCTCAGCCCAACCCTTCAACTCGAAGTGATGATGAATGGGCGCCATCCGAAACACGCGCTTGCCAGTCAGCTTGAATGACGCGACCTGCAGGATCACTGACGCGGTTTCGAGCACGAAGATGCCGCCCATCACCAGCACGACCACTTCTTGGCGCACGATCACGGCAATCACGCCGAGCGCCGCACCGAGCGCCAGCGCGCCGATGTCACCCATGAACACCTGCGCCGGATACGTGTTGAACCACAGAAATCCGAGTCCCGCGCCGCACAGGGCGGCACAGAAGGTCAGCAGCTCACCCGCCTGCGGCACCGGCGGAATGGCCAGATACTCGGCGAACACCGCATTGCCGCTGGCATAGGCGAACACGCCGAGCGCTGCTGCGACCATCACGGCCGGCATGATCGCGAGCCCATCAAGGCCATCGGTCAGGTTCACGGCATTGCTCATGCCGACAATCATCAGATAGGTCAGCAGCACGAAGCCGGCGAGGCTCATCGGTAACGCAAAGGACTTCAGCAGCGGCAGGTACAGCGTCGTGTCGGCCGGAGCCTTGGCCGTGAACCACAGCACCAGCGCCGCGCCCAGACCTGCGATTGATTGCAGCAGGTACTTCCAGCGCGGGGTCAGACCCTTGCTGTTTTTCTTCACGAGCTTCAGGTAATCGTCGTAGAAGCCGATCAGCCCAAACGCAGTAGTGACCCCGAGCACGATCCAGACGAAACGGTTCTGCAGATCGGCCCAAAGCAGTGTGCTTACGATGATCGCAACCAGGATCAACAGACCGCCCATCGTCGGTGTGCCGGCCTTCTGCAGGTGACTCTGCGGACCGTCGCCGCGGATCACCTGACCGATCTGGTAGCGCGACAGCCGCGCGATCATCCACGGACCTACCAGCAACGAGACCAGCAGCGCCGTGGCCGCCGCCAGAATCGCGCGCAGCGTCAGATACGAGAAGACATTGAAGAACGAGGCTTCTTCAGTGAGCTGCCGGGCAAGCCAGAAGAGCATGGGTCAGTGCCCGTCCATGCGTTCGTTACGCTGCGGCTCGTCGCGGCTCACGGCTGTAGGGGCAAACAGCAGCTGATCCACGACGCGTTCGAGACGGTTGGAGCGCGAGCCCTTGACCAGCACGCGGACCCCGTCACCCAGCTCGGCACTGACAGCGCGCGCCAGTGAGTCGGCATCCGGGTACCAGGCCGCGCCCTTGCCGAAGGCTTCGACGCTCAGCGCCGACAAAGGTCCGGTTGCAAACAGACGCTCGACTCCGCGCTCGCGCGCGAGTTCGCCTAGCTCGACATGACTCTGCTCGGCATAGTCGCCGAGCTCGCCCATGTCGCCGACCACAAACCAGCCGCGCCCACCGAGCGCTGCCAGCACGTCGAGCGCAGCCCGCATCGAACTGGGGTTGGCGTTGTAGGAATCATCAATGATCCAGACGCCGTCGGGCCGGGCACGAAACTGCAACCGGCCGCTGACGGCTTCGACCCGGGCAAGCCCCGCTGCAACCTGCGACAGCGACGCGCCAGCGGCGAGCGCGACGGCCGCGGCTCCCAGTGCGTTGACGACGTTATGCATACCGGCAAGCTTGAGCACCACGCGGGTACGCCCTTGAGGCGCAATCAAGGCAAATTGTGTCCGCAGACCGTCGGCATCGAGTCGCGCGCTGAGCTCCTCGGCGCGCACGTCGGCGTCGTCCGAGAAGCCAAACGAGCTGACCGGTGCGGCGGTCATGCCGCGCCACAGCGCTGCAAACGCATCGTCGGCGTTGAGCACCGCCACGCCGTCGCCGGGTAGAGCCGCGAACAGTTCGCCTTCGGCGCGCGCGACCCCCTCCAGGCTGCCGAAGCCTTCGAGGTGTTCAGCTCCCGCATTGGTGACGATGCCGATCTCCGGTCGCGCCAGCTGCGCAAGATTGGCGACTTCACCAGGATGATTGGCGCCAATCTCGATCACCGCGAAGCGCGCCGCAGGCGTCAGCCGCAACAAGGTCAACGGCACGCCGATATGGTTGTTCAGGTTGCCGAGCGTCGCGAGCGTTGAACCCGCTTCGCCCAGTATCGCGGCGATCATCTCCTTGACCGTGGTCTTGCCGTTGCTGCCGGCGACGCCGACAACCGTGCCCGCAAAGCCCGCGCGGGCGGCAGCAGCGGCCTGCATCAATGCGGCTTGGGTATCGCCGACGACGATCTGCGCGAGCGGCGTGCCGCTCTGTACATCGACCACCGCACCGGCCGCACCGGCCGCAAGCGCAGCGCTGACAAACTCGTTGCCATTGAAACGCGGTCCGCGCAGCGCAATGAACAGCTCGCCGCGGCCGATCCGCCGACTGTCGGTCGACACGCCGCTGAACTGGCGATCGGTACCGACCAGCACACCGCCGCAGGCCTGCGCGAACTCCCGCAAGCTGCGCACTAGTGCGGCGCTCCGAGCTGGCTGCGGACCACGTCGGCGTCACTGAAGGCACGCACCTGGTCACCGTAGACCTGTTCGGTCTCATGGCCCTTGCCGGCCACCAGCACGACATCGCCCGGGCGTGCGTCGCGCATGGCCAGGCCGATCGCTGCGGCGCGATCATGCACGATCCGGTACTCGACACTGGCACCGAGGCCGCGTGCGATGTCGGCGGCAATCGCTGCCGGCGCTTCGCTGCGCGGATTGTCATCGGTCAGGGTCACGCGATCGGCAAGCTCCGCGGCAACGGCGCCCATCAAAGGCCGCTTGCCCGCATCCCGATCGCCGCCGCAGCCGAACACGACACTGAGACGCCCGGAGCAGTGTGCCCGCAGCGCGCGCAGTGCCTTGCGCAGTGCATCCGGCGTGTGGGCATAGTCCACAACGATCAGCGCGCCGGTGTCGCCGACGACCTGCATCCGGCCAGGCGGTGCGCAACAGGCGGCCAGCGCCGCGCAGGCCGCCTCGAGCGGGTGACCCATCGCATACAGCAGACCGAGTACGGTCAGCGCATTATCGGCGTTGAATTCCCCGATCAGCGCGAGCCGCAGATCGGCGCGCTGATCCACCGCACGCACGTTCAGCGTCATGCCCGACGCATCGAGACGCAGCTCGCTGGCGTGCAGCCACTGGCCCTCGCGGCCGGCGAGCGCGCCCAGAGCTTCGATCGACAGCTCGCGCGCCGTCAGCAACAGGCGTCCCGCGCCACGCCGCGCGCCGAGCTCACGCCCGAAGGCATCGTCTGCGTTGATCACGCGACTCTCGAGTGACGGCCACGCGAACAGTCGCGCCTTGGCGGCGCCGTAAGCTTGCATGTTCAGGTGGTAGTCGAGATGTTCGCGCGTCAGGTTGGTGAACGCGGCGCTGCGAAAGCGCACGCCCGCCACCCGATCCTGGTCGAGCGCGTGGGACGAGACTTCCATCGCGACGCAGGTTGCGCCCGCGTCGCGCAGGCGCGCGAGCTGCCGCTGGACAGTGCTGGCGTCGGGCGTCGTGTAGGCGGTCGTATCGAGCGACGGCAGCAGGCCGGCGCCGAGCGTGCCGGAATAGCCGGCAGGCGTTCCGAGCTGCTGCAGCGCCTGCGCGAGCAGCCAGGCGCAGGTCGTCTTGCCGTTCGTACCGGTAATGCCCGTCACCTGCAGCTGCACCGATGGCGCGCCGAAGAAGCGACTGGCGATTTCGCCGGCCAGCGGCGTCAAGCCGGGCACGGCCGCAGCGAAAATGCCAGCCGGCACCCGCGGCTCGGTCAGCTGCTCGCCCGGCTCCCACAGCACCGCGCCGGCACCCGCGGCCAGCGCCGCGTCCAGATGCCGCAGACCGTGACTGCGCCGCCCACGGCAGGCCAGAAACAGCGCCCCCGCTGTCACCTCGCGGCTGTCCTGCACGACGTCGCGAACTTCGCTGGCGGGCGCGGCGACGATTCCGGTCAGCAAGGTTTGCAGATCGCGCGCCGGCGTCATCGCCGCAGCTCCGCGATCGTGGCGGGAGTCGCGATTGCCGTGGCGCGCATCGCTTCGCGCGGTGGCGGTGGTGGCTCCGGAATGAACGGCGTCGTGGCGGGCATCTCTTCGATGGGCGCACCGATCGGCGCATCCGGCGCGACCGCCAGCAAGCGCAGTGCGCCGCCCACCACCGCGCTGTACACGGGAGCCGCGACATCCCCGGCGTAGAACAGGCCGGCGCTCGGTTCGTCGATGATCACGACGGCCGCCAGGCGCGGGTGCGTCGCGGGCGCCACGCCGCCGAACACCGCCATGTAACGATCGGTCGAATAACCGCCGGCGTTCGCCTTCCATGCCGTGCCCGTCTTGCCGGCGACGCGATAGCCGGGGATCGACGCGCGCACACCGGTGCCGGTGCGCTGCACGACCGCTTCGAGCATCTGAATCAGCTGCTGCGCCTGGGTCGCATCGAGCACCCGTTCGCCGACCACCGGCGCATCCACGCGCCGGAAGGACACTGGCCGGGATATGCCGCCCGCGCCGAGCGTCGCGTAGGCATGCGCGAGCTGCAGCGGCGTCACCGACCAGCCGTAGCCGTAGGCCAGCGTCGCGATGCCGATCGGTCGCCAGTGCGAATAGTGCGACAGCACCCCCGCCGATTCACCTGGAAAGCCACTGGTCGTGACCTGCCCGAAGCCAAGTCGTGTCAGCACGTCATGGATTCGTTCGGGTTCCAGCGACAGCGCGATGCGCGTCATGCCGACGTTCGAGCTCTTGGCGAGCACGGTCGCAATGTCGATCGGGCCGAGGTTGTGCTTATCCTCGATGATCTTGACGCCGACCTTGTAGAAGCCCGGCGAGGTGTCGATGATGCTCGCGGCGTTGTACTTGCCGGTGGCAAGCCCCGCCGCGACGATGAACGGCTTGACCGCCGAACCCGGCTCGAGGATGTCGGTCGCGGCGCGATTGCGAAACCCGGCGGGCTTCAGCTGGCTGCGGTCGTTGGGGTTGTAGGCCGGCTGGTTGACCATCGCCAGCACCTCGCCCGTCTGGACGTCGAGCACCACAACCGAGCCGGTGCGCGCGCGGTGCGTACGGATCGCCGCCTTCAGCTCGCGGTAGGCGAGGTACTGGATCCGCAGATCGATCGACAGCACCAGGTCGCGACCCGGACGCGCCGGGCGGATGCTCTCGATGTCTTGAACAATGCGACCGAGATTGTCCTGGATGACACGCTTCGCACCATCCTCGCCAGCGAGCCAGTGATCGTAGCCAAGCTCGAGCCCCTCCTGGCCGGCATCATCGATGTCCGTGAAGCCGACGATGTGACCGGCGACCTCGCCCGCCGGGTAGTAGCGACGGTACTCCCGCACCGTGTAGACGCCGGGCACGCCGAGCGCCCGGATGCGCGCTGCATCCGCCGGCTGCAGATGCCGCGCGAGATACAGGAACTCGCGATCGAGATTGCTGGTGATCCGTCGCAGCAGTTCGTTCTTGTCGCGCTTGAGCGCCTTCGCCAGCGCCGGGACCTGTTCCAGCGCAGCCTTCAGCTGCGACGGATTGGCCCAGATCGAATCGACCGGCGTGCTGACTGCGAGCGGCTCACCGAATCGGTCGGTGATCGTGCCGCGATGCGCGGCGACGGCGTTGACCCGCGTGAAGCGCTGGTTGCCCTGGCTCTGCAGAAAATCCTGATCGATCAGCTGCAGTTCGATCGCGCGCCAGACCAGCCCCGCCGAGGCCAGCGTCATTGCACCGACGACGAAGGCTGAGCGCATCCGGAACGACTTTGGCGCAGCCAGCGGCGACGCGGAGCGGCCCTTGCCGCGCGCGCCGCTGGTCTTGCTGGCGAAAGACCACTTCACGGCGAGACGACCTCGATCTCGGCCGGCCGCGGGCTGCGCATCTTGAGCTTGTTGGCCGCGACATTCTCGACGAACGCATGGGTCGACCAGGCGCTCTGTTCGAGCTGCAGCTGACCCCACTCGATCTCGAGGTTGTCGCGACGGCGGTTCAGCTGCTCGAGCTCGACGAACAGCTCGCGGGCACGATGCTTGGAATAGATTGCCCCGGTCGCCGAGGCGAGCGTCAGCAGCCACAGCGCCGGTACGGCCACGATCAGCAGACGGGCGCTGGACTTCATCGCGATGGGTCGCCGTGGTCTGGCGGCGCAAGTTTCTCCGCGACGCGCAGCACCGCGCTGCGCGCGCGGGGGTTGGCACGCACTTCGTCTTCACTGGCGCGACTGCGGCGCCCGATCAGCCGCATGGTCGGCCGCGCATGCGCGGGCACGACAGGAAGTCCGGCATAGACCGGATCCTCGGAGCAGCGGGCGCGCAGGGTCTGCTTGACGATGCGGTCCTCGAGCGAGTGGAAACTGATCACTGCGAGCCGCCCGCGCGGTGCAAGCACGTCGAAGGCCGCGGCCAGGGCCGCACGCAGCTGACCGAGTTCATCGTTGATGAAGATCCGCAGCGCCTGAAAAGTACGCGTGGCCGGGTGTTTGCCCGGCTCACGCGTGCGCACTGCGCTCTCCACAATCGCCGCGAGTTGCGCCGTACGAGCGATGGGGGTCACTCGTCGGGCGGCATCGATGGCCGCAGCAACTCGCCGCGCAAAACGTTCCTCACCCAAATCAGCAATCACCGCGCGTATCTCTTCGACGCGCGCATGCGCGAGCCACGCCGAGACCGGCTCGCCACTCGTCGGGTCCATCCGCATGTCGAGCGGACCGTCTTTGGCAAAGCTGAAGCCACGCTCGGCCTGGTCGAGCTGCGGCGAGGAAACACCCAGATCGAACAGCACACCCTGCAGCGGCGTGCCGCCCGCGTGATCGCGCACGACGGCACGTAGGTCGGCGAACGGCGCCCGCACAAGCGTGAGCCGGCTCTCGCCGGCAAAGCGCGCACGCCCTGCCGCGATCGCCTGCGGATCGCGATCGAGCGCGAGCACGCGGCCTTCTCGACCCACGGCTTGTAATAACCGTGCCGTGTGGCCGCCGCGCCCGAACGTCGCATCGACATACAAACCACCCGCCGACGGATCCAGGGCTTGCACCGCTGCGTCGACAAGCACCGGCACGTGCTCATCCACTGTCAGTTCGCCCGATCCACCTGAAGTCTGCCTCTGACCAATGCGCCGCCTGCACGGACGACACATCCCCCTTGTTGTGATCCGCCGGCGCCTTACAGCGACAGCGAATCAAGCTCAGCTGAAAGATCCGACGCGGTTTCTTCGCTCTTGAGCCAGAAGTCGCGACGTTCGCTCCAGCGCTCGTCGTTCCACAGCTCGAGTCGATTGCCCTGCCCGATCAGCATCGCGTGGCGCGTCAGCCCCGCGAAGTCGCGCAGCTCCGGCGGCACCAGCATTCGTCCCTGACCGTCCAGCTCGAGTTCGGTCGCGTGGCCCACCATCAATCGCTGCAGACGACGCGCACGCTCGTGCAGCGAAGGCAGGCTCATCAGCTTGCGTTCGATCTGTTCCCAGTCAGGCAGCGGATAGATCAGCAGACACTGGTCGCGATCGACCGTGATGACGATTCGGCCCTCGGCCCGCTCCAGAACGAGCTGGCGATGGCGTGTCGGCAGGACCATTCGGCCCTTGTCGTCGATCGTCAGTTTTGTTGCACCGCGAAACATGGCCAATGGGGCGCTGGGCGCCCATTTGCCTCCACTTTCTACCACTTGGCCCCACTATAGAAATCCTGGCGCAGCAGTGTCAACGGTGCTGAGAGAAAAATTTGTCGGTAGACCAACAACTTACGCCGAATGCGGGCTGTATGCAATTGCAGGGGTTGGGCCAACTACCAGAGGTATCAGGGACTTGAGAGCGATACCTTTAAGCTTGGGTGATGTTGTGTCGGCAGCAGGGCCCGTGGGAGCGTCCCACTCGCATGCTGCAGACCCAAAACGCTCGGATCACGGCACTCGATACGCTGCGCGGCTGCGCAGTGCTCGGCATCCTGCTGATGAATATCCACGGCTTCGGCGCACCGCCGCCCGCCTATCTGCGACCCGACGCCGCGGCGATCGCTGCCGGCGGTGCCGATCTGTACCTGTGGTATGCAGAAATGCTGCTGTTCGAAGGCACGATGCGCGGCCTGTTCACGCTGCTGTTCGGCGCGGGTGTGCTGCTGTTCATCGCGCGCCGCACGCGGCAGTTCGGGGCGCAGCAGGTCGCGTCGCTGCACTATCGTCGCGCCGCGGCGCTGATCGGTTTTGGCCTGCTGAACGCCTACGTGCTGGTCTGGTCCGGCGATATTCTGTTCCTGTACGGCATCGCCGCCTGCGTGCTGTACCCGCTGCGCGATTGCACGCAGCGCCAGTTGCTGAAGCTCGCCATTCCGCTGCTGTGCCTGCAGCCGCTGATCGGCACGGTCGGCTTTCTCGGCTATCTGCAGGCGCGCGCGGATAGCGCGCCGCTGCTCGCAATGGAGGCCGCCGGTGCGACGCTTTCTGCTGCACAGCGCGCTGAGCTGGCCGACTACCGAGCGCTGCTGGCCGATGTCGAACCGACGGAATCGATGACCCGTGAAACCGTCGCGGCCATGCGCGCAAGCTATCTTTCCGCCGTTCGGTACAACGCCCCGATTGCATGGTCGAACCAAACGGTGTTCCTGCCGACGCAGGCACTGTGGGAAGCGCTGGGAATGATGCTGCTGGGCATGCTGCTGTTGCGATCGGGTGCACTCGATGGTCGCTGGTCGACGCGGCGCTATCTGTTGCTGCTGCTGTCCGGTTACGGCATCGGTCTTGCGGTGAATCTGGCCGAGATCGGCTGGGTTCGCGACGGCGGCTTCGCAACCGAACGGATTCTCGCGATCTGGTACGTCACGTACGACTTCGGACGCATCCCGATGACGCTGGGCCACCTCGCGCTGATCATGCTCGCCATCCGCGCCACCCGGGCCGGCGCGTTGCAGCGTGCGCTGAACGCGGTCGGCCGCATGGCGCTGAGCAATTACCTGGCGCAGAGCGCGCTGTGCCTGCTGCTGTTCACGGGTGCAGGCTTCGCATTGTTCGGCCAGCTCGACCGTCATGAACTCTATTACGTCGTGTTCGCGATCTGGATCCTGCAGCTCGGCTTGAGCAGCGGGTGGTTGCGGCATCACGCGCAGGGTCCGGCCGAATGGCTGTGGCGTGCGGCGACCGAGAGAAAAAAAGGAGTCGGCCTGTAAGCCGGGTTCTGTCGAGGGCGATCATTCCTCTAGGACGGCCGTCACCGGACGCCTCAAGCGGCCTACCCGGAAGTCACGCTCGCACTACGCGCTGCAGGTTGCCCTGCGAACTTCCCTATTTGGCCTTGCTCCAGGTGGGGTTTGCCGTGCCGCGGTGTGTTGCCACCCGCGCGGTGCGCTCTTACCGCACCCTTTCACCCTTACCGGCATGCTTGCGCATGCTTAGGCGGTTTGCTCTCTGTTGCACTTTCCGTAGGCTCGCGCCCCCCAGGCGTTACCTGGCACCCTGTCCGAAGGAGCCCGGACTTTCCTCCCCATTTCCATAAGAAATGCGGCGATCACCCGGCCGACTCCGCAGGCACGATACGCCGCAGTGACGTCATTCACAAATCCGCCTGCTTCAGGCCTCGCTTCAGGCCTCGCTTCAGGCCTCGCTTCAGGCCTCGTTGCGGCCCGCCAGCCGCAGCGCTGCTTGGTAGGCATCGCTTCGCCGCGCGCCCGTGAGCCGCGCCGCCACCGCCGCCGCGCGCGACGGGGGCAAGGCCTCGAGCAGCACCGCCAGGGTTGTCGCCAGGCGCTGGGCGGCTGCCGCATCGTTGCTGGCTGCGGCCGGCGCACCACCGATGACGAGCGTGATTTCGCCGCGCCTCAGATCGGGATCCAACGCGGCGCGTTCAGCCAGCTGCTGCAACGAACCGCGGTACACCGACTCGAACACTTTGGTCAGCTCGCGCGCGACGCAGCCCGGTCGCTCGGCACCGAAGCTCTGCACGCAATCCTGCAGCGATTCGGCAATCCGATGCGGCGCCTCGAAAAAAACCATCGTGCGTGCCTCGCCGGCAAGATCCGCCAGCTGGCGACGCCGTTGCGCGGGCTTCGCTTCGATGAAACCCTCGAAGCAGAATCGACTGCCGCCAAGTCCGCTGACCGCGAGCGCCGTCGCGAGCGCGGTCGCGCCCGGAATCGCCCGCACCTCGATATCGGCCGCAATGGCCAGACGCACGAGTTCGGCGCCGGGGTCCGACAGCAGCGGTGTACCGGCGTCGCTCACCAATGCGACCGTCTGACCGGCTTGCATCAGGTCGATCAGCGCGCCGGCTCGCTCACGCTCGTTGTGCGCGTGCAGCGAGCGCAGCGGCCGCTTGATCCCGAAGCTACTGAGCAGCAGCCCAGTTCGGCGCGTGTCCTCGGCGGCAATCAGATCTGCCCCGGCAAGCGCCTCGCGGGCGCGCGGCGACAGGTCGCCGAGGTTGCCGATTGGCGTGGCGACGATATCGAGCCGCCCAGTTCTCAGCCGCCCCGTTCTCAGCCGCGCCAGGGTCGCGGGCCGATCGTCAGGACCAGCTCCGTGCTCAGTCACTTTATACTCACGCTTCGACTGGATGTCCCGACGACTGGATGTCCCGACGACGCGCGCCAGGCTGCGAGCATCGTGCCGCCGCCCTGCCAAGGTTTCAAGCCGAGGTTTCAAGCCGATGTTGCAAGCTCCCGCCATCGTGCGCCTGACTGGTCCTCGGTTGCTGATTGCGCTGCTGGCGCTGTCGGTCAGCGGCTGCGAAACGCTCGGACCGAACACTCGTCCTGCGACGCTTGAGCGCGCTCAGACGTTCGCCGAGCGCGGCGACGCCGCCGCGGCGGCCCGCGAGTATGCCGGTCTCGCACGCGACAACCCCGGCACCGGCGGCAATGAGTTTTTGCTGGCGGCCGCCCGACAGTGGCTGCTCGCGAACCGGCCTGAGGACGCCGCGCGCGCGCTCGGCGAGCTGCGCGAGCCGCTGCGCGCACCACAGGATTTTGCCCGGCGGCTGATCAACGTCGATCTGAGTCTGGCCCGGGGGCGCGGCCCCGAGGCCTGGAGCACGCTGGAAGCGATGGATGCACCGCCGGCGGGCGGCGAAGTTGCCTTCCACGAACTGCGACAACGCGTGGCGTTCGCAACCGGACGCCCGGCCGAGGGCGTGCGTGCGCAGCTGGCTGGCGAGCGTTTCATGGCCACCGAGGAACAACGCTTTGCGAGCCGCCGCCTGCTGTTCCGTCAGCTCCGTGACGCCGGGGAGCGCGGCATCAAGCTTGAACCGCAGGCCGCGGCGCGGGAGCCGATCGTGCAGGGCTGGCTGGAGCTGGGCCCTATCGCAGCACTGGCTGCTTCGCGTGGCGGCGTAGCGCCGGCGCTGGCTTCGTGGCGGGCGCGTTATCCGAAGCATCCGGGCGCAGCGCTGATTGGCACGGAACTGACCGATTCGGCAGGCGGCAGCGGCTTTGTGTCCGGATCGCATGTCGCGGTGCTGTTGCCCCTGGGCGGTCGTACGGCGGGGGCTGCGGCACAGATTCGCGACGGCTTGCTCGCAGCGGTGTACGGCAGTGCCCTATCGCCGCGCCCGACCGTGCGCTTCTACGATACGTCCACCACGTCGATCTACGATTCGTTGCGCGAGGCGACGGTCAACGGCGCCGAATTCATCATCGGCCCGCTGACTCGCGATGAAGTGATCGCGGCCGCGGACTTCAATGATCGCCGCCCAGCGCTGCTGGCCCTGAACTACCTGCCAGCCGATCGCAGCGGCCCGCCCGACTTCTATCAGTATGCGCTGTCACCCGAAAACGAAGCCCGCAGCGTCGCGCAACGTGCGCTCAGCGAAGGGCGTCGCCGCGCGATCGCACTGGTACCCGAGGGTGACTGGGGCCAGCGCGTCGCCGCCGCCTTTCAGGATGAACTCGAGCGTGGCGGCGGCCGCGTGCTGAGCACGGTCGAGTATTTTTCCGGCGGCAACGACTACTCCGAGCCGATCCAGCGTGCGCTGCGGCTCACGGACAGCCGCGCCCGGCTGCGACGCCTCGAGAACGTGCTCGGCACCTCGCTGGAATTCCAGTCGCGACGACGCTCGGACATCGACTTCATCTTCGCGCCGGCGCAGGCGGGCATCGCGCGCCAGCTGCGGCCGCAGTTGCGGTTTCACTACGCGGGTGACATCCCGACCTACTCGACCTCCGACGCCTACGACCCCGGACTTGCCGTCAGTCGCGATCTCGATGGGCTGATATTCCCCGACATGCCCTGGATGTTGGCAAGCGATGCTGACTCGAGCCGCCTGCCTGCAAGTTCACGGGAAGCCTGGAGCAACCGCACGCAACGAACCCGGTTGTTCGCGTTCGGACATGACGCCTGGCTGATCTACGAGGGCTTGCGCTCGCGCACTCTGTCGCCGGGTGCCGGCAGACTGCCGGGCGTCACCGGCAGCCTGTCGCTCGACCCCGAGCGGCGCATCGTGCGCGGGCTCGACTGGGCGCAGATCCAGGGCGGTAGCGTGCGGCTGCTCGACTGAAGCAATCGATGGATCCGCGAGCCCGAATCGGCGCGGACGCCGAACAGGCCGCCGCGCAATGCCTCGAAGCAGCAGGTGCGAAGATCCTGTTGCGCAACTATCGACGTCGCAGCGGCGAGCTCGACATCGTAGCGCGGCTCGACGACACGCTGATCGTCGCCGAGGTGCGTTGCCGCAGCAGCCAGCAGTTCGGCGGTGGTGCGGCCAGCGTCGATCGGGCCAAGCAGCGGCGCATCGTTCGCACAACGCAGCAATTGCTGCAGCAACGCCCAGACCTTGCGCGGCTGCGAGTTCGATTCGATGTGCTCGCCCTCGACGGCCACTCAGGCGTCGACTGGATCCGGCACGCGTTCGAGGCCTGAGCGCAGCTCGCGCCAGTTCCGCCAACGCTGGCCAAACTGCGCCTGCAACAGCAGCAATGCCGGGGTAAACAGCAGCGTCAGCATGGTTGCGAAGGCGGCACCGGCCACCACCGCAGTCGCGAGTTGTGACCAGAAGGCACCGGAGTTCCCACCCACCGCAATGTCCCGGTGCAGCAGATCGACATTGACTTCGAACACCAGCGGCAGCAGCGCCAGGATGATCGTGATCTTGGTCAGCAGCACCGGTCGCGCCCGCTGCACGCAGGTGCGCAGCACGGCATCCAATGCGTCGTGGCCCTGGGCGCGCAGCGCGTTGTAGGTGTCGATCAGCACGATGTTGTTGTTCACGACAATACCGGTCAGCGTGATGATTCCAACACCGCCCATCACGAGGCCGAATGGATTGCGGGTGACCAGATATCCTAGCAGCACGCCGCCCGCCGCGAACACGATCGCGGTCAGGATCAGCAGAGTCTGTGAGATGCTGTTGAACTCAAGCACCAGGATGATCGCGATCATCGCCATCGCGATCAGCAACGCGATCGACAGGAACACTGAAGATTCACTTTGATCGCGCGCCGTGCCCTCGAACTGCACGACAACATCCGGATCAAGGTCCAGCTGCGGAACCCGTTCACGCAGCGCGCGGATTGCCTGGTCCGCCAGAAAGCCGGGCGCGAGATCAGCCTCAAGCCGCATCGTCGGCCGCGTGTCGGTCTTGCTGATCATCGAGACTTTCTGCTGTGCGCTGCGCTTCACGAAGGTGCTGATCGGTACCATGCCCTGGTTGGTCATGACCCGCATCGCGTCCAGCTGTTCCAGCGTGCGCGCGGCGTAGGGCAGCCGGACACGGATGTCGATCTCGTCGTCCGCATCATCGGGCCGGAACTCACCGACCTTGACGCCGTTGGTGACCAGCTGCACGGCGCTGCCGATCAGGCTGACATCGGCACCGAAACGCGCGGCGAGCGCACGGTCGACATCGAGTTTCCACTCGATGCCGGGCAGCGGGCGGTTGTCCCGCACGTTGATGACGCCGGGAATCGCTTCGAGCTCGGTGCGCAGCCGATCGACAGCCGGCAGCAGTTCGTCGACGGAGCGCGCGGCAACCAGAAGATCGATCGGCCGTTTGCCGCCCGACATCCCCTCCGAACGGCGCACGTCGGTGGCCGCACCGACCATGCCTGTCAATCGTTCGCGGGCGAGTTCCACCAGCCCATCAACGCTGTGCTGGCGATCCCGCCAGTGGACGAGAATCAGCTGGACCGTACCAATCTGATCGGTCTGGGCAGCGGCCGTACCGCCGCCGGTCGCACCGGTCTTGGCGAAGTGGTACTTGACGTCTGGCAGGCCGACCAGCCGCGCCTCAGCCTGCCGGACCAGCGCGTCCTTCTCGAACGCTGACAGATCACCGCGGACACGAACATCCACGGAAATGAACGAAGGATCCGTCCTTGGCATCACATCGACGCCCGGATTGAACATGCCGAACAGCACGAAGATCCCGAGCAGCAGCCCGCAGACCGCGAGCGCGACACGCCCCGGGCGGCGCAGCACACGCTTCAGGAATCGGTAGTAGCGCCCGGTAAGCCCGGTCAGTTGATCGAGATCTCCGGTCTCAGCAATCGCCAGATTGCGCGAGCCGACGTGGTGCCGTGCACCTCCGCCAAACGCCGCGCCCATCACGGGCACGTACAGCAAGGCCATGACGATCGACGCGGCCAGCACGGCGACCAGCGTGATCGGCATGTACATCATCATCTTGCCAATCTGGCCAGGCCAGAATGCCAGCGGAATGAAAGCGACCAGGGTGGCACCGATCGAGCAGACGACCGGCCAGAACATACGCCGCGCAGCCACGGCATAGGCGTCGCGTGCTGCCAGGCCCTCGGCCATCTTCCGGTCTGCGTACTCGACCACGATGATGGCGCCGTCGACGACAATGCCGACCGAAATGATCAGCGCGAACATCGTCACCATGTTCATGGTCATGTCGAGTGCAGCCAGCACCAGAATGCCCACCAGGAAGGATCCGGGGATCGACACCGCGACGAGTGCGGCGTTGCGCACGCCAAGCGTCGCAACGATCAGGATCACGACCAGCAGCACGGCGGCCAGGATATGGCTCTGCAGTTCGTTGAACTGACCCTGGATTTCGTTGGAGCGATCGGTCGAGATCACAATGCGAGAACCGGCAGGCGAGGACTGCTGCGCGGTTTCCACCAGGCGCTTGACCGTCAGCGCGGTCTCCAGCACGTTGGAATTGCCGCGCTGGATCACTTCGAGCGAAATCGACTGTTCCCCATTGATCCGCGAGAACGTCTCGGGATCCTTGAACGTGCGTCGGACGCTGGCAATGTCCGACAGCCGCACGACACGGTCGCCATGCGTCTTGACCGGCAGCGCCAGCAGGTCACTGGCACCCTCGACGACGCCGGGTACCTTGACAGGGAAGCTGCCCTGCGCCGTCTGCAGCGAGCCGGCCGCGATGATCCGGTTGTTGCGCTGTACGAGCTGCAACACCTCCGCCTGCGACAGGCCGTAACTCTCCAGCAGGCGCGGATCGATCGTGATCTCGAGCAGCTCTTCGCGCGCACCGGCAATGTTCACCCGCAACACGCCCGGCACTGCTTCTATCCGATCGCGCAACTCGCGCGCCAGCCGCGTCAGGGTTCGTTCCGGAGCGCTACCCAGCACGTTCAGCACCAGGATCGGTTGCTGCTCGGCAATCGACGAGGCGGCGACGACCGGCTCCTCGGTATCGACCGGCAGCTGGGACTTGGCAGCATCGACGCTCGAGCGCACATCGTTGAGCGCGACGTCGGTATCGCGGCCCGCATCGAATTCCACGACGACGTTGGCGCCATCCTGGTAGGCGAGCGAGTTGATCGTCTTGATGCCCTGAAGTTTGCGCAGCTCCTGTTCGATCGGACGGATCAGCAGGCGCTCGGAGTCCTCCGGCGAAATCCCGTAATACATCAGCCGGACGTTGACGAGCGGAACCTCGACGTCAGGATAGAACTCCTTTGGCATCTGCTGATAGACGATCACGCCAGCGAGCAGCAGGGCCAGCAGAGACAGCAGCACGGCGCGATTGTGCTGCATCGCTCGATCAATGAAGCTCATCGCACGGCCACCGGCGTCGATTCGGTCGGCGCGGCCGTACGCGAGACCTGCACGGCATCTCCGGAGCGCACGAAGCCCTGTCCGCCAATGATCACATCGGCTGGATCTGGCAGGCCCCGGATCCAGACGCCCTCGGCGGATGACCGCACTACCTCTGCGGCGACGAACTGCACGCGACCGTCTACGCCCAGGATCTTGACCCCGATGACGCCGGCGTCATCGAGCGCGAGCAGCGCTGGCGACAGGCGATGCGCGAGCGCCTCACCGACCGGCAGCTCTATTTCCGCCGAAATGCCGACAGGCAAGTCCCCTTTGGCGTTGGCAATCTCGAGTTCAACACTGAATGTCCGGGTTGCCTCGTCAGCGACCGGTGCCACGTAGCGCAGCTGCCCCTCGACGACCTTGCCAGTGGGCAGGCGCGCTTGCCCTTTGAGGCCACGGACGACGCCAGCGATCTGCGCCTCGGCGACACTGCCGGCGACGATCAGGGTTCGATCGTCAATGAAGGTCACCACAGCTGTGCCCGGCGCGACATAGTCGCCAATCTCCACGCTGCGTTCCTGCAGTGCACCGGCAAACGGCGCACGGATGGCCATTCGCGCGAGATCCAGCTGCGCGCGGGTCAGCTCCGCGCGCGCAGTCTCCAGCTGCGCATTGGCCTCGGCGAGCTTCGCATCGGAGATATAGCCCTGCGGCTTGAGCTTCAGCTGCCCGTCGTACTCGAGTTCGCGCTGCCGCAGCACCGCCCGCGCCTGTGCCAGCCGCGCCAGCCGGTCGCCCGAATCCAGTCGCAGCAGCAGCGCGCCGGCTTCGACCCGCGTGCCACGCTGGGCACCGATCGCGACGATGCGGCCGCTGGTTTCGGCCCGTACTTCGACGATCCGCGCCGGTGCGGTCCGACCCGACAGCATGACGACTCGAGCCACTGTTTCAGCGGCAAGTCGCTCTACCTGCACAGGGCTCAGCGTCCTGGCGGGCGTGGCAGGTGCGGGCAGATCGATCGGGCGCCGCTCGGGACTGAACAACCCGGATGTGAGCCACAACAGGATGATCAGCAGCAGCGTGGCAGCGATCACCCAAGGGCGCGCGACCCACTGGCGCAGCGTCGCCGCGGTCGAAGACGCGCTCATGCCGAGCGCCGGTCGGGCGCCGCGAGATCTGCCGGGCACTGGCCCGGTTCGTCGAGCAGCAGGTGGCGGTTCTCCTCTGTGTAGCGCGTCGCGGCTTCCAGCTGCGCGATACCGAAACCCTGCACGAAGCGCACGCTGTTCGGCCAGCGATGCTCAGCCGGGCAGCCGGTCTGACGCATCCGCGTGAGGCTAGCCTGCATGCGGGTGAGCTGCTCGTCGAGCAGCCACTGCAATCGCAGCGGCGGAACCAGATTCGAGAAGTACAGCAGGGCCAGGAATTCGGAACGCAGCTTGTGGCTCGGTTCGCTGCCGGCGAGGGTCGTGCGCAGTTTTTGCTCGCCCTCGGCCGTGATCCGGTAGACCTTGCGGTCCGGACGGCCATCCTGAGCAACGGCTGAGCAGTCCGCCAGGCCCTCTTCGGCAAGCGATGCCAGCGCGGGATAGATAGATCCGTACCCGGCGGGGAAGAAGTGCTCGAAGCTCGCTTCGAAATGCTTCTTCAGGTCGTAGCCGGAGGCTTCTCCGAAGGTCAGCAATCCGAGACAAACCGTCTTGACATCCATGGGAGCCGCTCCTTATACATCGTAATGATATATATCAATACGATATAAATGTGCGTATCGAGGTGAAATATAGACTGCCTGTCGGTCAGTCCTCGGCGCCGGAGGCGCTACTTGACGATCTTGAGCTGCGGACGCTTGGCGGAATCCTCGCCGTTCTTCGCAGGGTCCGGCTGACCCGGCGGCTCGGGTTCCTGTTCGTCAGCGGAGAACACCATGCCCTCGCCGGTTTCGCGCGCATAGATGCCAAGCACCGCACCCAGCGGAAACCTGACCCGCTGGATCACACCCGAGAAACGCGCGTCGAACTCGATCCAGTCGTTACCGAGCTCCAGCCGCTGGGTCGCGGAGTAACTGATGTTCAGGACGATCTTGCCGTCGCGGACATACGCGGCAGGTACCTCCGCGCCGGGGGCCTCGGCACTGACGATCACGTGCGGCGTCAGACCGCTGTCGGTCAGCCACTGATGCATCGCCCGCAGCATGTAGGGTCGTCGCGAAATCGTCTTCGAATCCTGCATCGTCACTGCCTCGTCCGCGGCTAGGCCCGTCGCCGCTCCCGCTCGACTTCCGAAAGACTCGCACGAAACGCCGGCCTCGAAAACACCAGCGAGGCGTATTTGAGGATCGGCTGCGCCTGGGGAGGCAACTCAACTTCGTATTGCGGCAATCGCCACAGGATCGGCGCAATGGTTGCATCCACCAGTGAGAAATCGTCGCTGAGGAAATACGGCTTGACCCGAAACAGATCCGCGCTCTGCGCAATCGTGTCGCGCAGTTCCTGGCGCAGCTGCGTGCGCCGGCGCGGATCGCTTTCGCGTTGCAACGCAGTCGCAGCACCGTACCAATCGCGTTCGATGCGGTACATGGCCAGACGCATCTTGGCCCTGGAAACCGGGTCAATCGGCAACAGCGGCGGATGCGGATAGCGTTCGTCGAGATACTCGATGATGACCCGCGAGTCGTACAGGGTCAGGTCCCGGTCCACCAGCGTCGGCACGCTATGGTAGGGATTCAGGTCGAGCAGATCCTCGGGAAGCCGTCCGGGAACGACATCGAGGATCTCGATCTCAACGCCCTTCTCCGCGAGCACGAACCGGGTACGGTGGCTCCATGGATCCGCGGGTGCGGAGAACAGCGTCATGACTCCGCGGCGACTCGACACGCATTGAACTCCCGCCGCTGCCGGCGTTACTTGACGTCCTTCCAGTATTCTTGCTTGAGCAGGAAGGCGATGCCGGTGAAAAGCATCAGAAAAAGAATGACCCAGACGCCGAGGCTCTTGCGCACCAGTTGTGCGGGCTCACCGACGTAGTCGAGGAAGTTGACGATATCGAGAACGAACTCGTCGTACTGCTCGGCGCTGAGCGTACCCGCTATGGCGGGCTTGAACTCGACAAACTCACGGTCCGCCACGATCTCCCCGCCTGCACCCTTGCGTTCGATGTTGCGAAACACCGCCTCGGGCACGCCGCCCAGCGACGCCAGGACGTGCGGCATGGCCGTACCGGAGAGCTGCAGATTGTCGACGCCAGTGACCGAGCTCGGGTTCGGATTGAGGTAGTAGCTCTTCAGGAACCGGTAGACGTAGTCCGGCCCCTTAGAGCGCGCGATCAACGAAAGGTCGGGCGGTGCCTTGCCGAACCAGGCCTCGCCGTCTTCGGCTGCAAGGCTGGTCTTGATGTAGTCGCTCCGCTTGTCACCCGGCAGCACGATATTGGCCTCGAGCTGCTCGAGCGGGATGTCCAGGTCCTCGCCGAGGCGCGAATAACGTTTGTACTTCAACGAGTGACAGGCCACGCAATAGTTCATGAAGGCGCTGGCACCACGCTGCAGCGACGCGGTATTGCTGATCTCGTTGTGCGCTTCCCAATCCTGCCACGGACCTGGCGGACCCTCGGCAGCGCCCGCAGCCGGCCCCAGCAATGCGGAACCCAACAGCAACGGGCCGAACAGGGCCGCAAGCAGTGCAGCCGGCCTGGCAATCGACCTAACCATCGTAGCTGACCCTCGTCGGCGGCGAACTCGTCTTCTCGATGCTCGTGTACCAGGGCATCAGCAGGAAGTACGCGAAGTACAGCACCGTGAAGATCCGCGCCAGCAGCACATAGAGGCCATCGGCCGGTTGCAGCCCGAGGTAGGACAGCACGATGAACGTGATCGCAAACACCGTCAGCGCGATCTTCGACAGGATGCCCTTGTAGCGGATCGAGTTGACTTTCGAGCGATCGAGCCACGGCAGGAACAGGAAGATCAGCACCGCCGCGAACATCAGCAGCGCGCCCAGCTGTTGGCTCGGCACGGCCCGCAGGATCGCGTAGTAGGCGGTGAAGTACCATACCGGCGCGATGTGGTCAGGCGTCGACAGCGGATTGGCGGGCTCGAAATTCGGCTTCTCGAGAAACAGCCCGCCAAAGGTCGGCGCAAAGAACACGACCGCACAGAACAGGGTCAGGAACACGCCCACGCCGACGACGTCCTTTACCGTGTAATACGGATGGAACGGAATGCCGTCGAGCGGCTTGCCATCGGCGTCCTTGTTCTTCTTGATCTCGATACCGTCAGGATTGTTCGAGCCGGTCTGACGCAAGGCGACCAGGTGCAGCATGATCAGCAGCGCAATCGCGAACGGCAGCGCAACGACATGCAGCGCGAAGAACCGGTTCAAGGTCGAATCCGCGATGCCGTAATCCCCGCGTATCCATTCGACCAGGCCCGGCCCGACCACCGGAATCGTGCCGAACAGGTTCACGATGACCTGCGCACCCCAGTAGGACATGTTGCCCCACGGCAGCACGTAGCCCATGAAGGCCTCGGCCATCAGCGCGAGATACAGGAACATGCCGAGCAGCCACAGCAGCTCGCGTGGCGCCTTGTAGGAGCCGTACAGCATCGCGCGGAACATGTGCAGGTAAACGACCAGGAAGAAAAACGACGCGCCGGTCGAATGCATGTAGCGGATCAGCCAGCCCCACTCGACTTCGCGCATGATGTATTCGACCGAGTCGAACGCCGCGACGTCGCTCGGCTTGTAGTGCATCGTCAGGAAGATGCCGGTGATGATCTGCAGCACGAAGGTCAGCAACGCGAGCGAGCCGAAGTAGTACCAGATGTTGAAATTCTTCGGCGCGAGGTAGCCTGTCAGCTGCTCCTTGACGAACTCGTCGACGGGCATGCGCTTGTTGAGCCAGGCGCGAAAACTGCCATCCTTGGGAATGCCATTCGGGGTCGTGGCGGACATCGGGGTAGACCTTGGATTTAAGCGTCGACGCCGACCACGAGGGTCTGGTCGTCAACGAAACGATGAGGGGGAATCGCCAGGTTCAGCGATGCCGGCGAGCCCGCGAACACACGGCCCGCGAGGTCGAACTTCGAACCGTGGCAGGGACAGAAGAATCCGCCCGGCCAATCGGCACCGAGCGCTGCGTCTCCGGGCACGAAGTGCTGCTTCGGCAGGCATCCCAGGTGGGTGCAGGTCGCGATCACGACCAGGATTTCGGGCTTGATCGAACGTTGTTCGTTGCGTGCATAGTCGGGCTGGGTCGACTCGCTCGAGGCCGGATCCTTGAGCTGCGAATCCACCTGCGGCAGCGCTGCAACGGCCGATTGCGAACGCCGTACGATATAGATCGGCTGCCTTCTCCAGCTCGCGATGACCATCTGGCCCTCTTCGAGTTTCGAGACGTCGATTTCCGTCGGCTCGCCAAGCGCCCGCGCGCGTTCCGAGGGTCTCCACGAGGCAATGAACGGTAGGGCAGCGAAGGCCACGCCCACCGCACCAGTTGCCGTCGTCGCGGCGGTCAGGAACTTGCGTCGATTGACGTCGACCTCTTGCTGAGGTTGGACCTCACTTTGACTCATTGCAGGCTCTCTCCGCACACCCGCCTGAGCGAGGTGCTATTCCGGTTCCATGGGACTAATGCATTATACACGGCAGTGCAACATGTCGGTTGCGATGCGTCATCGGCCGCTGGATGAAAAACCTTAAGGGCAGCCTGATATTCCTGGCCGGATCGATCGTCGGCGGGCTGGCGCTCGCCTTCCTGCTGGTGCTCTGGAAGCCCGAGCTGCTGAGCCAGGGCCGCGCGCCCGACTCGCCCGTCGAAATGGCACCGCACAGCGTCCAGAGCGACAGCGAGACAACACCGACTGCGTCGCGGGCCGCAGCGGCTGCAGCGGCTGCAGCGCCGGCAAGCTATCGGGGCGCGGTACGACGCGCCTCGCCGGCGGTCGTGAACATTTATACGGCCCGACTGGTGACCGAGCGCCTGCCGCGGAACCCGCTTGCAGAACTATTCGGCGATCTCGGCCCACGCTACCGCCAGCGCGTCGAGCGGGCGCTCGGTTCAGGCGTCATTGTCGATAGCAGCGGCCATATCGTGACCAACCATCATGTGATCGCCCAGGCCGATTCCATCCGTGTACAGCTCGAGGACGGTCGCGTCGCCGAGGCCCGGATCGTCGGCCGTGATCCCGACACGGATCTGGCGGTGCTGCGTGTCGATCTGCCCCGACTGCCGGTAATGCCGCTCGGACGCTCGGACGCGCTGCAGGTCGGGGACATCGTGCTCGCCATCGGCAACCCCGTGGGGCTGAGCCAAACAGTGACCCATGGCATCGTCAGCGCAACTGGCCGCGGACAGCTCGGTGTTGCGACTTTCGAGAACTTCATTCAGACCGACGCCGCCATCAACGTCGGCAACTCCGGCGGTGCGCTGGTCAATACCGACGGCGACCTGATCGGCATCAACACCGCGATCATCGCCAAGAACCTCGGCGTCGAAGGCATCGGCTTTGCGATCCCGGTCAATCTGGTCCGTGGCGTCACGCAGGAGATCATCGCGAACGGCCGCGTCGTGCGTGGCTGGATTGGCATCGCGCCGGAAGACGTCGATGACAGCCAGGCCGCGCAGCTCGGCCTCGCGCGTGGCGGCGTGGTCATCACCAATCTCTACCTGAACAGCCCGGCGCAGGCCAGCGGCCTGCAACCCGGCGACATCGTTCTGGCGCTGGACGGCGCAGAGGTGCGCAGCGCGCAGGACACGCTGGCACGAATCGCACGCAAGGCACCGAGGGAATCCGTGCGGCTGAAGATCCAGCGCGGCACGCAGCAGCGCGAGCTAGAACTTGAAGTCATCGAGCGACCGCGGGGTCGCGGTTAGCGCGACGCGCAGGCCGTCAGTTCGGGACGCGCCGGATTTGCGCGCCGAGCTGCTGGAGCTTTTCCTCAATCGCTTCGTAGCCCCGGTCGATATGGTAGATCCGCTCGATGACAGTGCGCCCCTCTGCCACCAGGCCCGCCAGCACCAGCGACGCCGAGGCGCGCAGGTCGGTGGCCATGACCGGCGCCGCCTGCAACTTGGGGACGCCGCGGATGATCGCCGTATTGCCTTCGAGACGGATCTCCGCACCCAGGCGCCGCAACTCGAGCATATGCATGAAGCGATTCTCGAAGATCGTCTCGATGATCGTGCCGACGCCGTCGGCCACGGCGTTCAATGCGGCGAACTGCGCCTGCATGTCGGTCGGGAAGGCCGGATAGGGCGCGGTGCGAACATCGACCGAACGGGGCCGCCGGCCGCGCATGTCGACCTCGATCCAGTCGACCCCGGTCTGGATCGTCGCCCCGGCTTCCTGCAGCTTCGCGGTTACTGCCTCGAGATGCTCGGGCCGCGTGTGCAGCGCGCGGACCCGGCCGGCAGTAATCGCGCCAGCGACAAGATAGGTTCCCGTCTCGATCCGATCAGGCAACACATCGTAGTGAGTGCCGCCGAGGCGCTCGACGCCCTCGATCGTGATCCTGTCCGTGCCGGCACCGCAGACCTTCGCGCCCATCGCGTTCAGAAAGTTCGCGAGATCAACGACCTCGGGTTCGCGCGCCGCGTTCTCGAGCACCGTCTCGCCCTCGGCCAGTGCAGCGGCCATCATCAGGTTTTCGGTACCCGTGACCGTCACGGTGTCGAGCACCAGTCGCGCGCCCTTGAGCCGCGCCGCGCGCGCGCGGATGTAACCGTTCTCGATATTGATATCGGCACCCAGTGCCTGCAGGCCGGCGACGTGGATGTTCACCGGCCGCGCCCCGATCGCGCAGCCCCCTGGCAGTGACACGTCAGCCTTGCCGAAACGCGCCACCAGCGGCCCGAGCACGAGGATCGAGGCGCGCATCGTCTTGACGAGCTCGTAAGCGGCGAACGGCTCGCGCAGGCTGGTCGCGTCGACTTCGATGCGCATGCGTTCGTCGACCGTGACCGAGACGCCCATCCGGCCGAGCAGTTCGATCATCGTCGTGACATCGTGCAGGTGCGGCACGTTGCCGATCGAGACCGGCCCGTCTGCGAGCAGCGTCGCAGCAATGATCGGCAACGCCGCATTCTTCGCGCCGGAGATGCGCACGTCACCGTCGAGTGCGATGCCGCCGGTGATCTGCAGCTTATCCACGGGCCGCGTGTTCCTCCGGCGTCAGCGTCTCGAGCGCCAGCGCATGGATCTCGCGCCCCACGCGACTGCCCAGCGCCGCATAGACCATCTGGTGGCGGGCGATGCTTCGCTTGCCGACGAACTGCTGCGCAACGATCCGTGCCGCGTAATGCGTCTGGTCGTCGGACTGCACGTCGACGATGGCCTCGGGCAAGGCAGTGCGAATCAGTTCGGCGACTTGTTCCGGATGCATGCGTTCGGTTCCGTGTGACAGGACGCGCAGCGCGCCGGGGCGCTATGATGCCAGAACCATGAGCGCCGCACGCCCGCCCGCCTCTGCCGCACCGCAGCTCACAGCCAGCGCCGCCGAACAGCGCGCCGTTCTGGCGGCTGCCGCGCGGCGTGCGCTGACGATCGAATCGCGCGCGCTGCTGGCGCTCCAGAGCCGCATCGACGACCAGTTCCTGGCCGCCTGCGAGCTGTGCCTGCAGTGCACGGGGCGGGTCATCGTGACCGGCATGGGTAAGTCCGGCCACATCGGCGGCAAGATTGCCGCGACGCTCGCCAGCACTGGCACGCCGGCGTTTTTCCTGCACCCGGCCGAGGCAAGCCACGGCGACATCGGCATGATCACGCGCGCCGATGTCGTACTGGCGCTGTCGAACTCCGGCGAGACGCCAGAGATCATCGCCTTGTTGCCGCCCATCGCGCGACTCGGCGCGCCGGTCGTCGCCCTGACCGGCAACCGCGACTCGACGCTGGCGCGTCACGCAGCAGTGCACATCGACGTCAGCGTGGCCGAAGAGGCCTGCCCGCTCAATCTCGCACCGACCGCGAGTACCACCGCAACGCTTGCGATGGGCGACGCGCTGGCCGTTGCGCTGCTCGAGGCACGCGGCTTTACGGCCGAGGACTTCGCGCGATCGCATCCCGGTGGCTCGATCGGACGGCGGCTGTTGCTGCATGTCGAAGACGTCATGCGCCGTGACAGGGACATACCGCGCTCGTTGCCGGAACACTCCCTTGCCGAGGGGCTGCTGGAGATGTCGCGCCGCGGACTCGGCATGACGGTCATTGTCGATCCCGAGAATCGGGTCATGGGTGTGTTCACCGACGGCGACCTGCGCCGCGCGGTCGACCATCGCGTCGACCCTCATCAGACCCTGATGCGCGACGTCATGACACATCCGTGCCGCACGGTCGGGCCGCGCGAGCTGGCCGCCGACGCGGTGCGGCTGCTCGAGCAGTTCCAGATCACGGCCCTGCCAGTCGCGGATCACGAAGGCCGGCTGGTCGGTGCGCTGAACGTGCACGACCTGCTGCGCGCCGGGGTCATGTAGCCATGGCCGCGCGCCGCCGCCTGCTGCGACTGCTCGTACTCGACGTCGACGGCGTACTGACCGACGGCCGCCTGCACTACGGAGCGCGCGGCGAGACATTGAAGGTATTTCATGTTCGCGACGGACACGGACTGAAACAGCTGATCGAGCGCGGCGTCGCGGTTGCCGTGATCTCCGGTCGGCGCTCACCGGCGGTGCAGCGACGCTGCCGCGAACTCGGTATCCGCCACGTGTTCCAGGGCATCGATGACAAGCTCGACTGCCTGGCACGGCTGACCAAACGACTGCGCATTACGCTGGCCGAGACGGCATTCATCGGCGATGACACGCCGGATGCGGCAGCGTTGCGCGCCGTGGGGCTGGGTTTCGCCGTTGCCGATGCGCATCTCGACGCGCAGGAAGCGGCGGGATACATCACCCGCTCCGGCGGTGGCCAGGGCGCGGTGCGCGAAGTCTGCGACTGGTTGCTCGAACGCGAGCTGCAGCTCGGCGCCAAATGAAGCTGCTCGTGACAGGCCCCGCGATAGGCACGCTGTTCGCGCTGGTTTCGGCAGGCTGCGACATGGCCGGCCCGCTGGCACCGCAGGCTGCGGACCCGGCGTTGCGCGACCCGGGCTATTCCGCGAGCGGCGCACGCATCATCGAAACTGGCGTCGACGGCCGCCCCCGCTACGCCGTGCGTGCCGCCACCATCCTTCAGGATCCCGCCGATGGCAGCATTGCGCTGCAGGACATCGACATGCGCGTGACCCGCGCCGATGACGAGGACTGGTTGCTCAGCGCCTCAGCAGCGACCATGCCGGAATCGGCGCGCAGTGTTGCCCTGACCGGCACGGTACGGGTCACCGGAGCGGTCGCCGGCGGCCGCCAGTCGCTCGAGATCCGCACCGAACAGCTTGCCTACGATGTGGAGAGCGAGATTGCGCGCGCCCCCGGCGAGGTGACGATCCTGCTCGGCGGCCGGCGACTCGATGCGGTGGGCATGGTCGCGAATTTGAAGGACCAGCGGGTCCAACTGGAATCGAAGGTCAATGGCCGCTTTACGCCCTGAACGGTTTGCCGGCATGCTGTTTGCGGGTGCGCTGCTGTGCGCCGTGGCCATTGCGCAGGGTGTCGAGCCCGGGCCGAAACCCGGGCCGAAACCCGGGCCGAACAGAAGCGCTGACGTCTCCGTCGATGCGGCCTTTTCAGAAGTGGACTACCGCAGCAACACCGTGTTTTTCCGGGATGTCGTCGTGAGCCAGGGCGGCATGCGGGTCGCGGCCGATGAAGCGCGCGCGACCGGCCTCAATTTCGACAATGCGACCTGGACGTTCAATGGCAACGTCAGGATTGCGGTTGAGGGTGGCGGCCTGACCTCAAGCAGCGCCCGCGTGGACTTCCGCGGCAATCGGATGACGCTCGCGACGGTCACCGGCACGCCGGCGCAGTTTGAACAGCAGCGCAGCGTCGATGGCAGCATGGCACGCGGCCGCGCCGGGTCGATCCAGTATCAGGTCGACGCCGGCGTCGTGACGCTCTCCAACGAGGCATGGCTCAGCGACGGACGCAACGAAATCAGCGGACAGGTGCTGGTCTACAATATCCGCGACCAGCAGGTACGGGCCGGACCGCAACCCGGGCAGTCGGATCGGGTCCGGATCACGATTCGGCCGGGGGAATCGGCGCCCGCACCATGAGCGAGCTTCGCGTCGAGAAGCTCGCGAAGGCCTACAGGTCGCGCACAGTCATCACCGATCTGTCGCTGACGGTCGAGTCTGGTGAAGTGGTCGGCTTGCTGGGTCCGAATGGTGCCGGCAAGACCACCGCCTTCTACATGATCGTCGGGCTCGTCCCGGCGGACTCCGGGCGTATTTACCTCGATCAGCGCGAACTCACGCACTTGGCGATTCACGAGCGAGCGCGACTCGGGATCGGCTATCTGCCGCAGGAAGCCTCGGTGTTCCGCAAGCTCAGTGTCACCGACAACATTCTGGCGATACTCGAAACCCGCGCCGATCTGGATCGCAAAGCCCGCGGGGCACGGCTCGAAGTGCTGCTCGAGGAACTGCGAATCGGGCATGTCCGCGACAGCCGCGGCATGGCCTTGTCGGGTGGTGAGCGGCGGCGCGTCGAGATCGCTCGCGCCTTGGCGGCCGAGCCGCGCTTTCTGCTGCTTGATGAACCGTTCGCGGGCGTCGATCCGCTGTCGGTGGTGGATATCCAACGCATCGTGCGCGAGCTGGCGGCCAAGGGCATCGGAGTGTTGATTACGGACCACAATGTCCGGGAAACGCTCGGCGTCTGCACGCGTTCATACATTATTGGCGATGGAACTGTGATCGCTGCCGGATCTGCCGAAGAAATTCTTGCCAATAGCCGAGTTCGTGAGGTGTACTTGGGCGAGGGATTCCGCCTCTGACCGCACGCCTCCCGCCAACATGTTGAAGCCTTCTCTGCAGCTCAAGCTGGGTCAGCAACTGACGATGACCCCGCAACTGCAGCAGGCGATCCGTTTGCTGCAGCTGCCCGCACTCGAACTGCAAGCGCATATCCGCGAGCTGCTCGAAAGCAATATCATGCTCGAGCCCGTCGAGGACCTCGAAGCCACGGGGACGTTCGAGTCACTGGCGCCGATGCTCGAACCGCGGCGCGAAGGCGCACTGGACAACGACACTGGCGAGCGCGCAGACAGCGACTCCAGCAATGACGTTGAAGTCGAAGTCATCGAAGACTCGTGGGCGGACCGCAGCGTAGGCACGGCGGACACGCCGTACAGCGGCCCCGACGACCGGGAGCAGGACTACGCGGACGAATCGGGCCAGACGCTGCAGGATGATCTGATCGCGCAGATCGAGCTGGCGAGCCTGTCGCCGCGTGACCTCGCGATTGCGTCGGCCATCATTGATGCGATCAACGACGACGGCTACGTCACCGAGACGCTGGCCGACATCGCCACGACGCTGCAGCCCGAAATCGAATGCGATGTCGAGAATATCGAACGCGTGCTGATGCTGGTGCAGATGCTCGAGCCCGTCGGCATTGGCGCACGCTCGGTCAGTGAGTGCATCGGTCTGCAGCTGAATCAGTTCGACGCCGCACTGCCCGGGCTCGCCGCCGCCAAGCAGATCGCAGCGCATCATCTTGATCTGGTTGCGCAAAGGGATGTCGCGCAGCTGCGCCGCGCGCTGGCGACGAGCGATGAAACCGTCGAGCTTGCACTGGCGCTGGTGCGCTCCTGCCATCCGAAGCCCGGCTCTGTCGTCAGCGGCAGCGCCGCGCAATACGTGATCCCCGATGTGTTCGTGCGACGCACCGAGCGCGGCTGGTCCGTCGAGGTGAACCCGGCCACCGTGCCGAAGGTACGCCTGAACGAGGGCTACGCCAGCCTGATCGGCCGCAATTCAAGCCATGCGACGATGCGAACCCAGCTGCAGGAAGCGCGCTGGCTGCTCAAGAGCCTGGAGATCCGCAACGACACACTGCTTAAGGTGGCGACCGCCATCGTCGAGAGGCAGGCGGACTTTCTCGAACACGGCGAAGAACTCATGCGGCCGATGATCCTGCGCGACATCGCCGCAGCCATCGAGATGCATGAGTCGACCATATCGCGGATCACGTCCGGCAAGTACATGCACACGCCGCGCGGCGTGTTCGAACTCAGGTATTTCTTTTCGAGCCAGGTCGAGGGCGGCGATGGCACCGGCACCTCATCGACAGCCATCCGCGCCAAGATCCGCAAGCTGATCAAGGAAGAAGACGGCGCCAGCCCACTGTCCGATGCCAAGCTCGCCGAGATTCTGTCCGGCGAAGGCATACCGGTCGCACGCCGCACCGTCGCCAAGTATCGCGAGGCCATGAATCTCGCGTCGTCTGCCGAGCGCAAACGCGCTCACGCCCGCTAAGCCCAACTCGATAACAGGAGTCGACCATGCAGCTATTCGTCACGGGGCATCATGTTGAAGTTACCGCCGCGCTGCGCGCCTACATCGAAAAGCGCTTCGAGCGGATCGTCAGGCATTACGACCACGTGATCGACGTACACTGCACGCTGAAGGTGGAGAAGCTGCAGCATCGGGCCGAGGCCATCCTGCGGGTACCCGGCAACGACATCCACGCCGACGCCCGCGATGGCGACATGTATGCCGCCATCGACATGCTGACGGACAAGCTCGACCGACTGGTCGTCAAGCGCAAGGAGAAGGCGGCCGACCATCGCGCTGCCGAGGGTCGCGCCGCGCGTCACTAGATGTCAGCCATGCGTCTGATCTTTGTCAGCGGCCTGTCCGGGGCAGGCAAGAGCGTGGCCCTCAACGTGCTCGAGGACCTCGGCTTCTACTGCATCGACAACATGCCGGCGGCGATGCTCAATCCGCTGGTGTCCCACGCGGTGCGCAACAAGGGACGGGACTACGAGCGCATGGCGATCGGAATCGACGCGCGCAACACCGCTGCGGAGATCGGCTCCGTGCCGGCGCTGATCAGCGACCTCAAGCGCAGCGGGATACGCTGCGAGATCGTCTACCTGCTCGCGCAAGAAGACGAACTGGTGCGGCGCTTCGCCGAAACCAAACGCAAGCATCCGCTCGGCAGTACCCGTGTCGCGCTGCGCGAAGCGATTGCGATCGAACGCGGTCTGCTGGAGCCGATCATAAACGCCGCGGATCTGGTCATCGACACGTCGCGCATCAGCGTGCACGCTTTGCGCGAGATCATCATTTCGAAGCTCGAACAGCGCGCTGTGGGCAGGTTGTCGATCACTTTCGAGTCCTTCGGCTTCAAGCACGGATTGCCGGGAGATGCAGACTTCGTGTTCGACGCACGCACGCTGCCGAACCCCTATTGGGACCCGGCGCTGCGGCAGCTGACCGGACGCGACCCTGAAGTGATTCGTTATCTGGAATCCCAGCCCGCCGTCCAGCGGCTGCTCGACGACATTGCCGCCTTTATCGAGGCGCGGATCCCAGAGCATCAGACCGCCAATCGACTGTTCATGACAGTTGCGGTCGGCTGCACCGGCGGCCAGCACCGTTCGGTGTACCTGGTCGAGCGTCTGGTCGAGCGCTTTGCCGACCGCCACCCTCACGTCAGCGCGCGCCACAACTCTCTCTCCCGCTAAGATCGCTCTGCCATGAATGCAGAGCTCAATCCAAGGCCGGAAGGTCGACTCGCCGCGCTGCGGGCCGCGCTGGCGGCCGGCACGATGCGCCAGGCGCACCGCATGGTCAATTCTCTGCATCCGTCCGAGATTGCGCTGCTGATCGAATCGGTGCCGCCGACGCAGCGCGAGATCATCTGGGAATTTGTCGACCCGGAACTCGAAGGCGATGTGCTCGTCGAGCTCAGCGAGTCTGTTCGCCACGACCTGATCGAAGGCATGGAGGCCGATGAGCTGCTCGCGGCAGCCGAGGACATGGAAGTCGACGATCTGGCGGATCTGGTCGGCGATCTCCCGGAGGCCGTGACGCGGCGGCTGCTGCTATCGATGGATCAGCAGGATCGCGACCGATTGAGGTCCGTGCTCGCCTACGACGAGAATACCGCCGGCGGCCTGATGAATACGGACACGGTCAGTGTCCGCGGTGACGTCACGATCGAAGTCGTGCTGCGCTACCTTCGAATGCGCAAGCAATTGCCGGACCGCACCGATCGGCTGTTCGTGGTCGACCGCAATGATCGCTATCTCGGTGCGGTGTCGCTGACCCGGCTGCTGACCGAGCACGAAGAGTCGAGCGTCATCGAGCTGCTGGACGAGCAAGCGCCCAGCATCGATCCGCAGACGACCTCGCACGAGGTGGCGATGCTGTTTCAGGATCGTGACCTGGTCTCCGCGGCGGTCGTCTCCCCAAGCGGCAAACTGCTCGGTCGGGTCACGATCGACGACGTCGTGGACGTGATTCGCGAAGAAGCCGAGCACTCGGTCCGTTCGATGGCCGGCCTGCGCGGCGAAGAGGACATCTTCGCCGGCGTGATCCCCTCGACGCAGCGGCGCCTGGTCTGGCTGGGCATCAATCTCGCCACGGCATTTCTCGCCGCCGCGGTCGTGCACAGCTTCGAGGCAACGATCGAGAAGGTCGCGGCGCTCGCCGCGCTGATGCCGATCGTCGCATCGATGGGCGGAATCGCCGGCACCCAGACTGTGACGCTGATCATTCGCGGGCTCGCGCTGGGTCAGGTGCAGTGGGAGAACGCCCGCTGGCTGCTGTTCAAGGAGATCGCAGTCGGCGGGCTGAACGGCTTGATCTGGGCGATCGTCGTTGGGGCCGTCACGATACTGTGGTTCGACGCCTGGCAGATCGCGGCGATCATTGCCGCGGCCATGTTGATCAACCTGCTGGCGGCGGCAGCCGTCGGGGTGCTGGTGCCGCTGGCCCTCCGGCGCATGAGCATTGATCCTGCGCTGTCGGCCGGAGTCATCCTGACGACCTTTACCGACTGTATCGGTTTCGCAACCCTGCTAGGCCTCGGCGCATTGTTTCTGGTCTGACGCCGCAGGGTCACCCAGCATGAAATTCTGCAGTTGCTCGCGCTGCGCCATCGCATCACGGTAGCCGAGGTCGATCAGCTCGCGGGTGAACGGGGCTGCAAACATCAGGTAGCTTGCGAGCAGGCTGCCGGCCGCGCCGCGCGCACCGATCACCGACAACAGTGTCCGCAGGCTGCGCGGCAGACAGCCGAGGTGTCGCGCAGCGACATCTCGCAGATCGACGCTCGGGGATACCATCAGTGCCTCGATCACGCGCAGATTCTGCGGTGGACGCAAAGCATTCTCGACGACGCGATTCAGCCGTCGCAGCTGCTCGACGTCGGCATCCAGCTGATCGCTGAACAAGGTGTCCAGCATGAACCCGAACAGCTGGCCCGCCGACGGCGCAGCGTCGCGCCCGACCAGACCGCCCACGCCTGCGCTGCCAACCGGGCGCACGCCAAGAATCAGCAGCCGATCGGCACCGAGGTGGATCCCGGGAGACAACGGCGCACTCTGGCGCATCGCACCGTCGCCGAAGTACTCGTGGTCGATCGGCACCGCCGGAAACAGAAACGGAATCGCCGAGCTTGCCATCAGGTGCTGCAGCGTCAGCGAGGTGCGACGCCCGCAGCGCGGCGCACGCGTCCACTCTTTGATTTCCGGTGCGCCGTCAAAGAACGTGTTCGAGCGACCGCCACCGTAGGCCGTCGCGCACAGCGCGACCGCGTGCAGGTGACCGGCGGCGACATTGCCCCGCACCGCTTCCCAGTCGACGTGGTGCGTCAACAGCTCGTGCAGCGGTGAATTGTCGAACAGCGACTTGGGCGCCGACATCGCCCGACCTCCGCTCAGGGCCGAGACCAGCCAGCGGCCGCCGGCGCGCAGCATCGCCGCGGAATCAGAGCGGAACACCTGCTCGACCTGAAAATTCGCCCAAACCCCGGTAAGGTCCCGCACGGCTTCCGGCCAGCGATGCGCGCCGGCGGCGACAACCGACGCGGCGACCGCCCCGGCTGAGGTGCCCACAATGATCGGGAACGGGCAGGTTGGCTGCGGCAGCAACTCGGCCAGCGCCTTCAGCGTCCCAACCTGGTAGGCGGAGCGGGCGCCGCCACCAGACAGCAGCAAGCCGACCCGCGGCTTCGCACGGGCTCCGGCATTGGTACTATGGGCGGAGCTGGTCACCATGGGGAACGAACATGTTACGCACACGCCGCACGACTGTCGCGCTGACTGCAGCGCTGCTGACACTACTGACCGCGGGCGGCGGCAGCGCGTTCGCCGCGCCTGCCGTCGGCAAGGCGGCACCTGCTTTCAAGCTGCAGGATCAGAACGGCAAATGGGTCAACCTCGAAGACCATCGCGGCAAGTGGGTCGTGCTGTATTTCTATCCGAAGGACAGTACACCGGGCTGCACGACCCAGGCCTGCGAATTCCGCGACAACATCTTTGCGTTCCGCGCTGCCAACGCGGTGATTCTCGGCATCAGTGTCGATGACGTGGAGTCACACGCGAAGTTCGCCGAGGAGCACAGCCTGCCGTTTCCGATTCTGGCGGACTCCGGCAAGACCACGGCCACCGCCTACGGCGTGCTCTACAAGGCCATGGGCATCATGGAACTCGCGCGCCGCGAGACCTTCATCATCGATCCGAGCGGAAAGATTGCCCGGCACTACAAGGACGTGAACCCGAAGGGTCACTCCGAATTGATATTGGCAGACCTGCAGGCGCTGAAACCCAAGGCCTGAACAGCGACGCTCGCCGTGAAATTGCCACCAGGCTTTCTCGGCACTCGAGCGGACCTGCTGCTGGACCTGGTCATTGTCTCGCTCGTGGTGGTGGTGCCGGTGCTGTTTTATTCGTGGCGGCAGGCACGCCGCGGACTATACTCGACTCACAAGCGTGTGCAGCTGACGCTGCTGATCGTGCTGGCCGTGGCGGTTGGCGCTTTCGAAGCGAACATGCGGATGCTCGGCGGTATCTTCACGGCGACGCAGACCAGCAGCTACGCGGGCACCGGCACCCTGAACTTCTGGATCTACTTCCATACGCTGCTGGCGATCTCGACGACCCTGTTGTGGCTCGCGCTTGCTGCGCTGTCAGTGCGCCGCTTTCCCAAGCCCCCGCAACCCAACGAGTTTGGCCCTACCCATCGTTTCTGGGGTCGTGGCGCCATGCTGCTGATGGCTGCGACGGGGCTGACCAGTTTGCCGGTCTATGTCTACGGTTTCGCGCTTTAATGAGGAGACAAAAAATGAAGAAACTGATTGCCTGTCTGATGGGATTTGCTCTGTCGCCGCTGGTTGTTGCAGCAGATGCCGCGACGACCAGTACCTGCGCGTCCGGTCTTGACGCGGCACGGATCGCCGAGCTGTACGCCAAGAAGCCAGCGCCCATGCCGTTCGCCGCTGCGCCGCAGCTCAAGCTGCCGGAGGTACTGGTCGCGAGCGGCGTTCCGGCGAGTTACGGCGTCGGTATCGACGGTAGTCACTGGCGCAGCGTCTGGGATTCGCTCGGCACCTGGGACAGCGCCACGGTGTTGATCATCAAGGGCGGCAACGCGTTCGAGATCGAGACGAAGATCTCCGCCGGCAAACCTTCAACGCGCAGCCAGTACTTCAATCTGGCGCATGACGCACCACTTGGCGGGCACTTGCGGCCGGATCTGATCACCGCGATCCATGCCTTCCAGCTACCCGCCAGCGAAGGCATGGCGCGCGGCGTGCTGTTCTACGACGCCAGCGGCGAGAGCGTTTACGGCGTGTTCGTGCCCGGCGAAGGCAGCGAACCTTCAGCGAAACAACTGGCCGATTTCGATCGGACCTGGAAGCTGTTCAAGTCGCTGCCGGCACGCTGCCCGTCAGCTTGAACTTGCCCGGATCTGCGCCGCGCGGGCGCGCGCCAGCGAGCGCGCATATTCGCCTGCTTCGAGATGTGATTCGAAACTGGCAAAGATTCGCCAGTCCGGGTCACGCCGACGCCAGGCCATGCTGACGCGCACTGAGGCTGCGAGCGGCTCGCTACCCAGATCACTGCCCGCACGCATTTGCGCCCGCCAGTCCTGGCGGAACACTGCCATTACGCAGTCCGGCGCGAGCACGTTCAGCGTCAGTGCGGAGCAATCGCTACGAAACTCCGCGACTCCGGCGGCGGTTGCAGACCAATACGCCTCGATGGCGGCCCAGCCGATCAACGGCTGGGTCAGTTCCTCGGGCGCGAGAATTGGCATCGGTTCGTCGGCATCCCAGAAGCGTCGCCTCTGCAAGAAGCGGCCGCCTTGCGCGAGGGCCAGGTACTCCGTCAACAGGCGTTCTATCTGCTGCGGATCACTCACGAGATGTGCGCCCGCGCAGCACTGTTGCGGTAGCCCTGCAGAATCGAAAGAAACGCAGCGGGAGCACATTCGGCCAGGTGTCGCAGCCTCGGTTTGCCGGTAGTGGTGTCGTAGGCGCCGAACAGGCGGAGCTCGAATGCCACTTCCTCGGCACCGCTGCCGACCAGCGCCACAATGCTGGCTGCTTCGATACGAAAGCTGCCCGCAGCCCATATCCCGAGCGGAGAAAAAGTCAGCTCTGCAAGATGCTGCGCGGCACGGCGTTCGCTCCAGAATCGCTCGATCGCCTCGACACCCAGCAGAATCTGGTCGCGATCCTGCGGTGAGTAAGTGCAGGTCGCTGCCGGATCCCATAGCTCCGGGACGGACATCGCCGCGCCCGACCAGTGCGCACGCCACAGCTCAGCGATCATCGACAGGCTCGGGCAGTCGCTCGGGGCCCCGGCGACCCAGCTCCAGCATCGCGCGGTCAAGCCCCTGCAGGCTAAGCGGAAACATGCGCCCGCCGACCAGTTGACGCGTGAGCTTCACGGATGGGGTCCAGTCCCAGCGCTCCATCGGCTCAGGGTTCAGCCAGACGAGGCGCGGGAAGTGCGCGGTCAGTCGTTGCATCCACTGCGCGCCCGATTCGGCGTTCCAGTGCTCGACGCTGCCGCCGGGCTGGATGATCTCGTAGGGGCTCATTGTCGCGTCACCGACCAGGATCACGCGATAGTCGGGGTTGAAGCGCCGCAGCAGCTGCGAGGTGGAAGTGCGCTCGATATTGCGGCGACGATTGTCCTTCCACAGATGCTCATAGACAAAGTTGTGGAAATAGAACTGCTCGAGATGCCGGAACTCGCCGCGCGCTGCCGAGAAAAGCTCTGCGCATCGTTGCACGTGATCGTCCATCGAGCCGCCCACGTCGAGCAGCAGCAGCACCTTGACGGCGTTACGCCGCTCGGGAACGAGTTTCAGATCGAGCAGGCCGGCATTGCGCGCCGTCGCATCGATCGTGCGGTCAAGGTCGAGCTGGTCCGCCGCGCCCTCGCGTGCAAACCTGCGCAGGCGCCGCAAGGCCATCTTGACGTTGCGCGTACCGAGTTCGACGGCATCGTCGAGATTGCGGTACTCGCGCGCATCCCAGACCTTGACCGCGCGCCGATGCCGGGATTGCGCTTGACCAACCCGAACACCCTCGGGGTTGTAGCCATCGGCGCCGAACGGCGACGTGCCGCCGGTGCCGATCCACTTGCTGCCACCGGCGTGCCGCTCGCGCTGCTCCTTGAGCCGGTCTCTCAACGTTTGCAGCAGTTTTTCCCAGCTGCCCAGCGCCTCGACCTTCGCACGCTCTTCGGGGCTCAAGAGTCGTTCGCCGACAGAGCGCAGCCAGTCCGCCGGCACCTCGGCCATGATCTTTTCGAACACCGCCTCGGCGCCGGCGAAATGCCTCGCAAAAGCCTGATCGAAGCGGTCGAAATGGCGTTCGTCCTTGACCAGACTGAGGCGCGCGAGCCAGTAGAACTCCTCCGCGGAGCAGAACGCGACGCGCTGCTGCAGCGCCTCGAGCAGCGTCAGGAACTCCGGCAGCGTGGCCGGCACGCCCGCTTCGCGCAGCTCGAAAAAGAACCGGACCAGCATGCGTTCAGTGCCCTGGGGTCTCAGCGCGCGCGCCGGTGCAGGAACAGTAATTGCTCGAACAGGTGCACATCCTGTTCGTTCTTCAGCAGCGCACCGTACAGCGGCGGGATCACCTGCTTGGCGTCCTCGCTGCGCAAGGCTTCAGGCGGGATGTCTTCGGCCACCAGCAGCTTGATCCAGTCGAGCAGCTCGGAGGTCGATGGCTTCTTGCGCAGACCCGGCATTTCCCGAACGCGAAAGAACGTGCTGAGCGCCTCAGCCAGCAGTTCCTTCTTGAGATCGGGGAAGTGAACCGCGACGATCTGCTGCATCGTTGCGGCGTCAGGAAACCGGATGTAGTGAAAGAAGCACCGGCGCAGGAACGCATCGGGCAGTTCCTTCTCGTTGTTGCTCGTGATCAGAATCACCGGACGATGCCGCGCGCGAACCAGCTCCTGGGTCTCGTAAACGTAGAACTCCATCCGGTCGAGTTCACGCAGCAGATCGTTCGGGAACTCGATATCGGCCTTGTCGATCTCGTCGATCAGCAGCACAGGTCGGGTCTCGGAATCAAACGCTTCCCAAAGCTTGCCTTTGACGATGTAGTGGCGAATGTCGGCGACGCGCGCATCACCGAGCTGCGAATCGCGCAGCCGCGAGACTGCGTCGTACTCATACAGGCCCTGCTGCGCCTTGCTCGTGGACTTGATATGCCACTCGAGCAGTGGCATGGCCAGCGATTCGGCTATCTCAAGCGCCAGCTGCGTCTTGCCGGTGCCGGGTTCGCCCTTTATCAGCAGTGGCCGCCCAAGCGTAATGGCCGCGTTGACGGCCATCATCAGATCCGGCGTCGCGATGTAGCGATCAGAGCCTGCGAAGCGCAGCGGTGAAGTCGGGTCTGTCATGGGCGCAGCGTCATCCTGTGCTGGGTCGGGCCGGGGAGAAACGACGAGGGTACCGCGTCTGCCCAGTCGTCGAACATTGACCGATAGAACGGCGACAGCGGATGACCGCTCTGACCCCCCGCAAGCTGCATGTAACCGAACTGCTCGCGGCCCGGAGAGACTGCGAAACGCTGCGAGGCACCGAAGGCTCCGCGCTGTACGCGCGGTACGTCGTGATCGCCGGCAAGCTCGCGCTCGGGCATGTCGATGAGTCTGCCGAGACCCGGGACCGCGCCAGAGAGGGGATGGCGAATCTCTACCGGCGCAAAACTGCCCCAGGTGCAACGTTCCAGTCGCTCGCAACGCCCGACCATCTCGAGGATCGTCGCATCCAGCGTCTCGAGCAGCCAGTCCCGCCAGAGTTCTTGTCCGGGCGCGAGCAGATGCGGCGGCTGCTCGGTGACGAGCCGCCAAAGCGTCGCCTCGAACTGAGCCCCCGGTGCGGTGCGCCCGGCCTGCAGCCCAAGCCCTGCCATCAGTGCCGCCCAGACGCGCTGCTCCATCCGGGTGCGGAACTCCCGAACGAGACGATATCCGACCGCATCGACTGAGGCGCGAGCCTCCCAGTTCAGCAGCAAGCCACGCGCCTGCAGCCTTCGCGGCTGGTTCATGACCGCGCGCTCGTCCAGCAGGCCCAGCATCAAGTCGCGCCAGCGCTGCAGGAAAAGTGCGCGATCGTCGAGCTGCAGGGCCAGCATCTGTGCCTCGTCGGCGGGCGCTTTTCGTTCGAGCAGCGCATCGCGAATCTGCCGCGCACGCGCACCGAAGTCATAGTGCGCGCCAAGAACCGATTCGTCGCCGCCGATCGGTGCTTCCATGGCTCCCTCAACCGCACGGCTGTTCGCGCTCCAGACGGCACCGATCTCGGGGTTCTCGATCGCCAGCTCCGCTCCCTCGCCGCGCCAGACGATCGGTGTCGGCGTGCGCGGACCGCGTGCATCGACAGGCACTCGGCCCAGCAGCGCCCAGCCGATGTTTCCATCGCGATCGCCGACGACCAGATTCAGTTGCGGGACACCGATCTGCGGCGCCAGATTCAGCGCCTCGCCAACCGACCCGGTCAGCGCAAACTCCCGCAGCCGCAGGTTGGTCGCCCCTGGCTCACGGACCAGCCAGCGCAGCAGCTCGCAGGTGCCGGTCGCCGGATCCTGACCGATCAGCACGCCGAGCGCGGAATCACGGATCTCGATCTCGATGTCGTCCGCGCCGCGCACGCGAATGGTGTCGCGCGTCAGTGTGAAGCGCTGCGCACCAGCCTCGGTCGCATATTGGTTGTGCCGCAGATCGCAACTGACCTGGATCAGATCGAGCCAGTCGCCATAGGCATTGGTGAAGCCCCAGGCGATGCGGCCGTTCGTGCCTGCAATGATTGCGGGCGCACCGGGCAAGGTCACGCCAGTCTGTTCCTGGACCGACTTGTCAGCGCCTGTGAACCGCAGCCTTGCGTGATACCAGATCATCGGCACGCCGAGACCCAGGTGCATGTCATTGGCGACGAGCGCGGCGCCGCTGCCGGTCCGCTGACCGCTGATTGCCCAGTTATTGCTGCCTGGCATGCTGCGCGCAATTCCGCTGGCAAGTGCCGCGGCATCGGTTGGCGTTGCCGGCGATTCGCGCAGCGAAAACTCGCGTGGGCCCGGCAGAGGCGGCGCAGCCCTGCGCTGCAGGTCCGCTGCGGCAGATGCTGCCTCCGCAAGGCTCGCGAAATTGGGCGCATCCCATTCCGTACCCATCGGATACAGGAACTGCAGCAGCCGTTCCGATGCGGTTGCATCGCCGATCGAATCGGGCGTGTCGCGGCTGCGCACAGCAGCAGCGACGAGATTTCGCTGGCGTTCACGTTCGATATCGCCGTACTGCAGTTGCCACCATATCGCGTGCACGGCGAGCACCGTGTCCTCGGTACGCCACGGCTCCGGCCGGCTGCGCAACAGCCAATACTCCCAGGGGCGTGCGTCGAGGCTTGCAAGCCCCGCATTGACGCCCCGGGCGTACGCTTCGATCCAGCCGCGGTTCTCTGGCGATTCTTTTTCTGCAACGCGTGCCGCAACCTGACGCAACTGCAACGGACGCGCTTGCCGATCATGCTCAAGCGCAGCCGGACCGAACAGTGCCGCAAGTTCGCCGGCCGCGAGGCGCCGCGCGAGATCCATCTGGAAGAAGCGATCCTGGCCGTGCACGAAGCCAAGACCGAATGCGACATCGCGCTGGGTGCTGCCGATGATCGTCGGCACCCCGCGCGAGTCACGCTCAATGGAAATCGCTGCGGACAGTGACGCGGCGTTGCGCTCCCCGGCCAATTCCGGCAGCGAGGCACGCAGTAGCAGCCAAACCGCCAGCACCGCCAGCAGCACTACCACGACCGAGCCGCTCAAGGCTCGCAGCAGCGTCCGCTGCACCAGCAATCAGGGCCCGGCGGGCCTCTGCACCTGCAGGATCTGCAACGAGTTCGTGCCGCCCGCCACGCCCGACAGCTCGCCCTTGGTCAGGATGATCGAATCGTTCTCGACGACGATGCCGAGGCCGAGCAGCAAGGAAAAAACCTCTGCATACAGGTGCGCCGCATCGGTGCGCTGTATGTCGAACGGTACCGGATAGACCCCGCGATACATCGTGACCCGTCGGCGCGTGCTGGGCTGGCGGGTCAGGGCGTAAATCGGGATGTCCGAGCGCATTCGCGACATGTAGTGCGCCGTCGCGCCCGACTCGGTCAGCGCAACGATCGCGCGGACCTTCATGTGATGCGCGGTGTACATGACCGCCATGGCGATCGCCTTTTCGATCGGCTCGAAATGGGCGTCGGCGCGCTCACGGGTACGCGCGGTAGACAGTTCAAATCGCTCCGCGCCTTCGATGATCTCGGCCATCGCGGCCACTGCACGCACCGGATACTTGCCGGTCGCACTCTCGGCCGACAGCATCACCGCGTCGGTGCCGTCGAGCACCGCATTGGCGACGTCGCTGACTTCCGCGCGCGTGGGTACCGGGCTCAGGATCATCGACTCCATCATCTGGGTCGCGGTAATCACGAACCGGTCGCGCGCACGCGCCATGCCGATGATGGTCTTCTGCAGGCCAGTCAGGGCGGCGTATCCCATTTCGACGCCCAGATCGCCGCGCGCCACCATCACGCCGTCGCTGGCGTCGATAATCTCCTGCAGCGAATCGATGGCCTCATTGCGCTCGATCTTGGAGACGAGCAGCGCATGGCTGCCAGCCTCACGAACGAGTCGGCGGGCCTGCTCGACATCCGCCGCATCACGGACGAACGACAGCGCAAGGAAGTCGACGCCGATGCGCGCCGCGAACTCGATATCCGAGCGATCCTTATCGGTCAGCGAGGGCGCCGAGATGCCGCCGCCCTTGCGGTTCACGCCTTTGCGGTTCGAAAGTTCCCCGCCGACTACCACGCGGGTGTGGATGCGCGAACCCTTGACCGCGGTGACCTGCAGCACGATCAAGCCGTCGTTGAGCAGCAGGGTATCGCCGGCCTGCACGTCGCCCGGCAGGTCGGCGTAGGCAACGCCGACAACGTGCTCATCGCCGCCGTTGGGATCGAGCGCGGCATCGAGCGCGAACTCGGCGCCTTCGCGCAGCTGCGCCGCTCCGTTCTTGAAACTCTCGATGCGGATCTTGGGGCCGGACAGATCGCCGAGCACGCCGACATAGCGCCCGGCGCGCTGCGATGCTTCGCGCAGCAGCTCGAGCCGCCGCAGATGGTCCGGCTGCGAACCATGCGAGAAGTTCAGCCTTGCAACATCAAGGCCGGCGTTGCACATCTCGAACAGCACGTCGACGTCGTCGGTGGCGGGACCGAGGGTCGCGACGATCTTGGCGCGGCGCAAAACGGTTTCGGGCGTCATTGATGTTCTCGTCTCGCGCCTGGGCTCAGGCTCTCGCCCGCGCCTCCAGCGCCGCAACCGCCGGCAGGGTTCGTCCTTCGACGAACTCGAGGAACGCGCCGCCGCCGGTCGAGATGTAGGAGATGCCATCGGCAACACCGAATTTCTCGATGGCGGCCAGCGTATCGCCGCCGCCGGCAAACGAGTAGGCGCTGCTGCGCGCGATGGCCGTCGCAATGGCACGCGTGCCTTCGGCAAACTGGTCGAACTCGAACACGCCGACCGGCCCGTTCCACAGTATCGTGCCCGCAGAGGACAAACCGGCAGCCAGTCGCTCGGCCGTATCGGGGCCGATGTCGAGGATCAGATCCGATTCGCGCACGTCATGGACCGAGCGGACATCCGCATGCGCTGTCGCCGCGAACTGCTGTGCGACCACCACGTCGGTCGGCAAGGGGATCTCGGCGCCGCGTTCACGCGCCTTGTTCATCAGCTGCCTGGCCATGTCCAGCATGTCGTGCTCGCACAGCGATTTGCCCACGGCCACCCCGGTTGCCGCGAGAAAGGTATTGGCTATACCGCCGCCGACGATCAGCCGATCGACCTTGTCGAGCAGCGCATCGAGCACCGGGATCTTGGTCGACACCTTGGCGCCACCGACGATCGCAACCATCGGCCGGGCGGGGTTCTCGAGCGCCCGCGACAGCGCCTCGAGCTCAGCCACCAGCAAGGGGCCGGCACAGGCGACCGGTGCGAAGCGCGCGATGCCATGCGTCGAGGCTTCGGCGCGGTGCGCCGTTCCGAATGCATCCATGACGAACACGTCGCCGAGTGCCGCCATGCGCCTCGCAAGCTTCTCGTCGTCGCTTTTTTCGCCGACATTGAAGCGGACGTTCTCGCACAGCACGATCTCGCCGGGCTTGCAGTCGACGCCATCGAGCCAATCGGTCTTCAGCGGCACTGGTCGACCGAGCAGCTCCGCAAGCCGGGTGGCAACCGGCGCCAGCGACAGGTCGGGATCGACGACGCCCTCCTTCGGACGCCCGAAATGAGCCAGCACGATCACCGCCGCGCCAGCATTCAGGGCGTGCTCCAGAGTCGGCAGCGTCGCGCGCATCCGCCCATCACTGCTGACCCGTCCGTCCTGCACCGGCACATTCAGATCCTCGCGAATCAGCACCCGCTTGCCGCGCAGGTCGAGATCCACCATCCGAAGGAGATTCACGGCAGCGCCTAGGCGGCGCGCGACCAGGCGAGCGTCGTGTCCAGCATCCGGTTGGAGAAACCCCACTCATTGTCGTACCAGGCGCAGACCTTGACGAGCGTGCCATCGATGACCTTGGTCATCGACGCGTCATAGGTCGACGAGGCCGGGTCATGGTTGTAGTCGATCGACACCAGTGGCGCGTCGGTGTAGGCCAGCACGCCCTTCAACGCCCCTGCGGCGGCTTCCTTCATCAACGCATTGATCTCGGCAACGGTCGTCGAGCGCTTCGGCGTGAACGTCAGATCGACCATCGAGACGTTGAGGGTCGGCACCCGGACCGCAAACCCGTCGAGCTTGCCCTTGAGCTCCGGCAGCACGAGCCCCACTGCGGCGGCGGCGCCGGTCTTGGTCGGAATCATGGACTGGGTCGCTGAACGCGCGCGGCGGAGATCCGAGTGATAGACGTCCGTCAGCACCTGATCGTTGGTGTAGGCGTGAATGGTCGTCATCAGGCCGCTGGCGATCCCGATCCTGTCGTTCAGCACCTTGGCGATCGGTGCGAGGCAGTTGGTCGTGCATGAGGCGTTCGAGATCACCGTATCGCTGGACTTCAGTGACTGGTGATTGACGCCGTAGACGATCGTCGCATCGACGTCGTCACCCCCGGGCGCCGAGATCACGACCTTGCGCGCGCCGCCGGCCAGATGCGCGCCCGCCTTGACCTTGCTCGTGAAAAGGCCCGTGCACTCGAGCACGAACTCGGCGCCAAGCTCGCCCCAGGGCAGCTTGGCCGGATCACGTTGTGCCAGCACGCGGATGCGGTCGCCGTCGACGATCATCGAATCGCCGTCGACGCGGACATCGCGCGGAAAGCGTCCGTGAGCGCTGTCGTAGCGGGTCAGATGGGCGTTGGTTTCGGCATCGCCCAGATCATTGATGCCGACGATCTGGATTTCATTCTGGCGATTCGCCTCGTACAGCGCGCGCAGCACGTTGCGTCCAATACGACCGTAACCATTGATGCCTATCTTGATTGCCATGTCCGCCCCCTAACTCGTTTAATCAGACTATTCTCAACGCGCCAGCAAAGCGTCGAGGTGACGCTTCACATTCGCCGCCGTGATGCCGTACAGGCGGAACACATCGGCAGCCTTGCCGGAAGCGCCAAACCGATCGATGCCGAGCACAGCCCCGTCGCTGCCGACGTAGCGCCACCAGCACTGGGTCGCGCCCGCCTCCACGGCAAGCCGCTGCGTCACGGCCCGCGGCAGCACCTGCTCGCGGTATTCGGCGCTCTGCCGGTCGAACTCATCGCTCGACGGCATTGAGACCAGTCGCACCCGTCGACCCGCCGCTGCAAGCTCCGCCACCGCCTCGGCGCAGATCGACACTTCCGACCCGGTCGCGATGACGATCGCTTCCGGCACACCGTCGCAATCCAGAAGCACGTAGCCACCGCGGCAGATTGCGGCGCGCTGGACATCGGTCCGCGGCTGCTGTGGCAGCGCCTGGCGAGTCAGTACCAGCGCGGTCGGCGCCCGTGTGCGGGCAATCCCGGCGCACCAGGCCACGGCCGTCTCCAAAGCATCGCAGGGACGCCACAGGCTGAGGTTCGGCATCGCGCGCAGACTCGCCAGCTGTTCGATCGGTTGATGCGTCGGACCATCTTCGCCGAGACCAATCGAGTCGTGCGTGTAAACCAGCAGCACCCGCAGCTGCATCAGCGCCGCAAGCCGCACCGCATTGCGCGCGTAGTCGGAGAAAACCAGGAACGTGCCGGCGTACGGCACGAAGCCACCATGCAGGGTCAGGCCGTTCATGATTGCCGTCATCGCGAACTCGCGCACGCCGTAGTAGATGTAGTTGCCCGAGGCGTCGTCCGGTGTGATCGTGACGGAATCCTTGCGCAGCGTGTTGACCGATCCGGTCAGGTCGGCCGAACCGCCGAGCAACTCTGGCATGGCAGGTCCGAGCGCGTTCAGCACCAGCTGCGATGACGCGCGCGTGGCCTGCGGCGTCGTGACGGCGGCGGCAACCGCTATTGCTCCAAGACTGTCTTGCGACCAGGTCTCCGGCAGCACGCTTTTCATGCGCCGCTCGAATTCTGCAGCGGCATCCGGATGCGTCCGCCGGTACCGATTGAAGCGGCGCTTCCAGGCCGACTCGGCCCGCGCACCACGCGGCCGCTGATCCCAGGCCGCGCGAACCGCTTGCGGAATCTCGAAGGGTTCTGCTGTCCAGCCGAGCTGGCGCCGCGCGGCGGCCACTTCCTCCACGCCAAGGGCTTCGCCGTGCGTCGCCTTGGTGCCCTGCTTGTTCGGTGCGCCCCAGCCAATCACCGTCTTGCAGCAGATCAGCGTGGGCTGCTTCCTGTTGGCTCGCGCCCGACGCAGCGCGCGCGCCACTGCGGCTGAATCATGTCCGTCGACGTCGCGAATCACCTGCCAACCATAGGCCGAGAATCGCTTCGGCGTGTCATCCGCCATCCAGCCGCTGACCCGGCCATCGATCGAAATGCCGTTGTCGTCATAGACGCAGATCAGCTTGCCGAGCTTCAGGGTTCCGGCGAGCGAGCCGGCCTCATGGGAGATGCCCTCCATCATGCAACCATCGCCCACGAACACGTAGGTGTGGTGATCGACGATCGAAAGGCCCGGTCGGTTGAAGTGCGCTGCCAGATGCTTCTCGGCAAGGGCCATGCCGACCGCCATCGCGAGGCCCTGCCCCAGCGGACCTGTGGTGGTCTCGATACCGATGTCCAGGTCGTGTTCCGGATGACCAGCGGTACGGGATCCGAGCTGCCGGAAGTTGCGCAACTCGTCCATACGAAGCGGATAGCCGCAAAGGTGCAGCACCGAATACAGCAGCATCGATGCATGGCCGTTCGACAGCACGAAGCGATCGCGGTCCACCCAGCGCGGGTTTGCCGGGTTGTGCTTGAGTACATCGCGCCACAGCACCTCGGCAATGTCGGCCATCCCCATCGGAGCGCCCGGATGCCCGGAGTTGGCTTGCTGGACCGCGTCCATGGACAGCGCGCGGATCGCGTTCGCAAGCTGGCGGCGATCCACGGCGGAATCGACGGCGACGGGAGTACTGGCTTCGGTGGGCATCTAATCTAGAGGAAGCTCGGCAGCGAGGCCGCGCATTGTCCACGATGCGACCTTCCGGCTCAATCGCAGCAGCACCAGACCGCTTCGCCGGAACTGGGCGGGCGGAGCACTTTTTGGTATTCTTACGGGCTGCACAACGCCTTCGGCACCCTGAATGTCAAATAACTACCTGTTTACGTCCGAATCCGTCTCGGAAGGCCATCCGGACAAGGTCGCGGACCAGATTTCCGACGCCGTACTCGATGCCATCCTCGCGCAGGATCCGCGTGGCCGCGTTGCCTGCGAAACGCTGGTCAAGACCGGCGTCGTGATCGTCGCCGGAGAAGTGACGACCAGCGCCTGGGTCGACATCGAGTCGCTGGTGCGCAAGACCGTGCTCGACATCGGCTATGACTCCTCCGAAATGGGCTTCGACGGCGCGAGCTGTGGCGTGCTGAATGTGATCGGCAAGCAGTCAGCGGACATCGCCCAGGGTGTGGATCGCAAGGACGAGCGGCGCCAGGGTGCGGGCGATCAGGGCCTGATGTTCGGCTTCGCGAGCAACGAGACCGATGTACTCATGCCGGCCGCAATCACCTACGCGCACCGCCTGGTGCAGAAGCAGGCGCAGCTTCGCAAGAAGGGCCGCCTGCCCTGGCTGCGTCCGGATGCAAAGAGCCAGGTCACGCTGCGCTACGAGAACGACAAACCAGTCGGCATCGAGGCGGTCGTGCTCTCGACCCAGCACAGTGACGACATTTCGACGCGTCAGCTGCGCGAAGCGGTCATGGAAGAAATCCTGCTACCCGTGCTGCCAAAGCGCTGGATCGATCGAAAGACCAAATTCCATATCAATCCGACCGGCCGCTTCGTGATTGGCGGACCCGTAGGCGACTGCGGCCTGACAGGCCGCAAGATCATCGTCGATACCTATGGCGGCTTTGCCCGTCACGGTGGCGGCGCGTTCTCGGGCAAGGATCCGTCCAAGGTCGATCGCTCGGCCGCCTACGCGGCCCGTTATGTCGCCAAGAATATTGTCGCGGCGGGTCTTGCCGAGCGCTGTGAAGTGCAGCTGTCGTACGCGATCGGCGTCGCCGAGCCGACCTCGATCATGGTCGACACCTTCGGCACCAGCAGCCTGCCGCGCGAGAAGCTGACGCAGCTCGTTCGCCGGCATTTCGATCTGACGCCGTATGGATTGCGCGAAATGCTCGATCTGGTGCGGCCGATCTACCTGAAGACCGCCGCTTACGGCCATTTCGGCCGCAAAGACGCCGATTTCACCTGGGAGCGCACCGACAAGGCCGCTGCACTCGCCGCGGCCGCAGGCAAGCACGGGGTGCGCCAGACGGCTTGAGTTTGTAGCACCAGCCTTGAGGGGCGCTGCAGCGTCGAGGGATCGACGCCAGGCTCGAGGCGGTGCAGTCGATGCAACGGCGCCCGTTAACTCTAACCAGCTAACGGAGAATTTAAGGATGAACGCTGTTGTAAAGGACAAGGCCGCCAAGGCCAGCACGGGCGCGGACTTCAAGGTCGCCGACATGTCGCTTGCCGACTGGGGCCGCAAGGAGATCCGCATCGCCGAGACGGAGATGCCAGGCCTGATGGCGATCCGCGACGAATTTACGCCCACCCAGCCATTGCGGGGCGCGCGGATCACCGGCTCGCTGCACATGACGATCCAGACTGCGGTGCTGATCGAGACGCTGCAGGCGCTGGGTGCCCAGGTGCGCTGGGCCTCGTGCAATATCTTCTCGACCCAGGATCACGCCGCGGCCGCCATTGCCGCGCAGGGCACGCCGGTGTTCGCGTGGAAGGGTGAATCTCTGGCCGACTACTGGGACTACTCGCACCGGATCTTCGATTGGACCGACGGCGGCTACACGAACATGATCCTCGACGACGGCGGCGACGCAACGCTGCTGCTGCATCTGGGCAGCAAGGCCGAGACCGACACCTCGGTACTCGCGCATCCGACCTCTGACGAAGAGATCGCGCTGTTCGAATCGATCCGCGCCAAGCTGAAGACCGATCCGAAGTGGTACTCGACGCGCCTCAAGCACATCCGCGGCGTGACCGAGGAAACCACGACCGGCGTCAAGCGCCTGTACCAGATGGCCAAGGAAGGCGCGCTCGCGTTCCCGGCCATCAACGTCAACGACTCGGTCACGAAGTCGAAGTTCGACAACCTGTACGGCTGCCGTGAGTCGCTGGTCGATGCAATCAAGCGCGCCACCGACGTCATGATCGCCGGCAAGGTCGCCGTGGTCTGCGGCTATGGCGATGTCGGCAAGGGATCGGCACAGGCACTGCGCGCGCTGTCAGCCCAGGTCTGGGTCACCGAGATCGACCCGATCTGCGCGCTGCAGGCAACGATGGAGGGCTACAAGGTCGTCACGATGGAATACGCCGCCGACAAGGCGGACATCTTCGTGAGTGCCACCGGCAATATTCATGTGATCAACCACGAGCACATGAAGAAGATGAAAGACGAGGCCATCGTCTGCAACATCGGCCACTTCGACAACGAGATCGAAGTCGCGGCCCTGAAGCAGTACCCGTGGGAGAACGTCAAACCCCAGGTTGACCAGATCCTGTTTCCGGCGATGAACGGCCAGCCCGCCAAGCGCATCACCTTGCTCGCGGAGGGCCGGCTCGTGAACCTCGGCTGCGGCACCGGACACCCGAGCTTCGTGATGTCCTCATCGTTTGCGAACCAGACGATTGCGCAGATCGAGCTGTTCAACAATCCGGACAAGTACCCGCTCGGCGTCTATGTGCTGCCCAAGCACCTCGACGAGAAGGTCGCGCGGTTGCACCTGCACAAGCTCGGCGCCATGCTGACCGAGCTGTCGGACCAGCAGGCCCGTTACATCAGCGTCAGCAAGGCAGGCCCTTACAAGCCGGAAGCCTACCGCTACTGAAGCTCAGGCACGGTCGCAGCGGCCCGCTTCAGGGCCGCTGCGACGGTCGATAGGTGAAACCGTGTCAGCCTCGCTTGCGCAGCAGCGTCAGCCCATCGCCAATCGGCAGCAGCGACAGATCCACTCTTTCGTCACGATGAACGTGCGTATTGAAAGCACGGATCGCCTTGGTGTCTGCGTCGTCGATGGTCGAGTCGGCAACGGCGCCGGACCACAGGGTGTTGTCGACGCAGATGACGCCCCCTGATCGCAGCAAGACCAGCAGTCGCTCGTAGTAGGCGACGTAGTTGCCCTTGTCGGCGTCGATGAAGGCGAAGTCGAATGTCCCGCCGCCGCCGTCGGCCAGCAGCGCGTCGAGTGTGTGCAGCGCAGGCTGCAAGCGCAGCTCGATGCGCCCTTCCACTCCGCCCTCGCGCCAGAACTGCCTTGCGATCCGGGTCCACTCCTCGCTGATGTCGCAAGCGATCAGGCGCGCGTCTGCGGGCAGCGCGAGCGCGACCGCAAGGCTCGAGTAACCGGTGTAGGTGCCGACCTCGATGCAATGGCGCGCGCCCAGCAGCTGCACGAGCCACTGCAGGAACTGGCCCTGTTCGGGTGCGATCTGCATTCGGGCTTCGGGCAGGGTCTCGGTCAGAGCGCGCAGCCGCGCGAGCACCGGCGCCTCGCGCAGGCTGTTGGCGAGCAGATAGCGGTGAACTTCCGGGGTCAGGGACAGTGTGAGGCGTGACATTGACCGGCCCCGCAGGACGAGCGCTGCATCACAATCTACCAGAACACCGGGTCGGGATGCGTCTCGATGTCGCGACAGATCGACGCACGATCGCTTGACCTGCATCACTGCCGGCCGTTGATGAGTTTGCTAATCTCCTGATGTATCGATGTCATGTTCGGGTGCTGCCATCAACAGTCGCCACAATGCACTGCACGCCATCCGGCTCGTGCAACTTACCGATACGCATCTGTTCGGCGATCCGCGCCAGAACCTGCGTGGCGTTGCGACGCTGCCCGCGCTGAATGCAGTGCTTGCGTGCGCGGCGCCGCAGATCGAGACGGCAGAGGCAGTTCTCGTTACGGGTGATGTCGTGCAGGACGACGCGGGCGGCTACGGCCACTTTGTTGCCGCGCTCGATCAACTGGGCAAACCGGTGCTTTGTGTGCCCGGCAATCATGACGACGTCGAGCTGATGCGCCAGGCGCTTGCGCGCGCGCCATTTCAGTTCTGCGGACATGCGGACTTCGGCGACTGGCGCATCGTGCTGCTCGACAGCGTGAAGCCCGGCGAAGCAGGCGGGCATCTGTCGCGGGCGGAGCTTGCCAGACTCGAGCAGAGCCTGAAGACGGCGGCCAACCGGCATACACTCGTCTGCCTGCATCACCACCCTGTCTCGATGCGCAGCCGCTGGCTCGACTCCGTGGGCCTCGACAACGCCGCGGAGTTCTTCGAGATCATCGACAAGCATGCGAACGTGCGAGCCATCAGCTGGGGCCACGTACACCAGAGCTTCGATGAAACCCGCAATGGCGTGCGGCTGCTCGCAACACCGTCGACGTGCACGCAGTTCATGCCGCTGGTCGAGGACTTCGCGATCGACACCCAACCGCCGGGCTATCGTATGCTCGAACTTGGCCCTGACGGCAGCCTACGAACGGAGGTCCTGTGGCTCGATCATTTCGCACCCAGCTCGCAGTCGGGCTCACAGCATCCCTCCTCCTCGGTGGCCTGACTCCGAGCACTCGCGTCGAGGCTGCCGACGGCACGGTCTGGGCGCTGCGGGGCGCGAGCAGCACGATCTACCTCGCGGGGTCGGTGCACCTGCTGCGCGCCGACGATGCAGAGCTGCCGCCCGCCCTGCTGTCAGCCTATGCCGACGCCGAAGCGCTGGTCATGGAAGTCGACATGGACGATCTCGATCCGATGGCCGCAGCCCGGTTCACCCAGCAGTACGCCCTGTTCACCGGGGACGCCGGGCTGCGTACCACGCTGGGCGAAGCACTCTGGATGCGCGCCAGCGCTGCAGGCGATCGGCTCGGCATTCCGCTGCAGGCACTCGACCGGCTCGAACCCTGGGCGGTGGCGCTGCTGCTATCCGTGACGGAGCTGACGCAAACTGGGCTCGATCCCCAGTTCGGCGTGGAAGAGCAACTGAAGCGACGTGCGGGCCGGGACGGCAAGCCGATCACCGGACTCGAGACGATCGAGTATCAACTCGGTTTGTTCGATGCGCTCGACATGGCAGCACAAGCACGCTTTCTGGATCTATCGTTGCGCGCGGCTGCCGACGTTCAGTCGGAACTTGCGACCCTGACCCGCGCCTGGCGTGAAGGGCGCGTTGCCGAGCTCGAGCGCGTGCTGCTGCAGGAATACGCGACCTTTCCGGAGCTCTACGAAGCGCTGATCTATCGTCGCAACCGCGCCTGGATACCTCGGCTGCGCGCCCTGACCGAAGGCTCCGTAGACACGCTGGTCGTGGTCGGCGCGATGCACCTGATCGGCGAGCGCGGCGTCATTGCGCTGCTGCGCGGCGCGGGACTGGATCCGCAGCCACTGCGGCTGCACTGAGCGCAGCTCAGACGTGCGCGGATTCGCCTGGTTCATCGGCCTGATCCTGCTGGGCCTCGCCGGCATCGCGGTCTTTGCGTACCCGGCCTGGCAGCTGCTGACGCCGCAGTTCGACCTGAAGTTCCATCGCGTCGCGAGCCGCATCGGCATGCTGATCCTGCTGATCGGCTTCATCCTGGTCGCGCGTCGCCTGCAGGTTGCGGACAAGGCGAGCCTCGGCTACGGCCTGCCGCGCCGCGAGTTCCTGCGCCAGAGCGGCATCGGCCTCGCCCTCGGCGTTGCGACGATGCTGCCCGTCATGCTGGCCATGGTGGCGCTCGATCTGCGCGTGCTGCGACCCGGCATCACGCTCGACCTTGCGACCTTTGCGTCGCTGGCGCTGAAGGGTCTGACCAGCGGCATTGCCGTCGCGCTGATCGAAGAAACCTTCCTGCGCGGCGCCATGCACACGAGCATTGCGCGCGACGCCGGCGCGCGCGCAGCCGTGTTGCTGACGGCACTCGTGTATGCCGCGACGCATTTCATCGGCAAGTATCGGATCCCCGTCGAAGAGCTCGACGCGGGCAGCGGCCTTGAGATGCTGGCCGGATCCTTGGCTGCATTCGGCGATCCGCTGCGGATCGCGGATGCGTTCCTGTGCCTGTTTGCGGTCGGCGTGCTGCTCGGGGTCGTGCGCAGTCTGACGGGCAATATCGCCGCCTGCATCGGGCTCCACGCCGGCTGGGTCTGGATCATCACGTTCTTCCGCGAAACCTCGCGGCGCGATGAATCGAGCCCGCTCGCCTTTCTGCTGTCGGAATTCGACGGCGTGGTCGGCTGGCTGGTGCTCGGCTGGACGCTGGTGATCGGCCTCGCGCTGTATCGCTTCTACGGCAAGCAGGCCGCTGCTGCCGCTACTCGAGCTAGTCCTCCGAGCGCTTGATCAGCGGCGCAAGCAGCTCGAGCCGCTCCAGCGGATCATCGATCTCCAGGCACTGCTGCTTGTCGAGCAGGCTGATGGGCAGAATCTCCGCGAGCCGCGCGCCGACCCAGGCCGCATCATCGAAGTGCTTGGGCACCGACTCGTAGACTTCGCCGAGCTGCGGAAGCACAGCTCGCAGCAGCTCGGACAGATGGCGCAGCGACTCCGGCACCGCCTGTTTCGGCACGGGAGCCAGCCATTCGACGGCGGCGACGTTGAGCCCGTCCGCCTGGCGTGAACGCTCCAGCACCCGAAACCGCCGCTCACCCAGGCAGCTGATGCCCAGCAACCGGTCGGGCAGCGGGTAGAAGTCGACAATCCGCGCGCTGGTACCGATTTCACAGCTCGACGCGACGTCACCAACTTCGCCGCCGGCGCGAATCGATACGACACCAAACGCGCTCTGCTCGCGCATGCACTTGCGAACCATATCGGTGTAGCGCGTCTCGAAGATCCGCAGCGGCAGCGGTCCGCCCGGAAACAGCACGGTATTCAACGGAAACAGCGCGAGGGTCGTGTCGCTCATGGTGACTCGAGTCCCCAGCGCGGCAGCAGTTTGTTTGGCACGCCGATCTGATCGAGTACCCGCGCGACGATGAAATCGACCAGCTCCTCGACCCGGGCCGGCCGGGTATAGAAGCCAGGGTTTGCCGGCAGAATCACCGCACCGACCCGTGACAACTTCAGCATGTTGTCGAGGTGTATCGCCGAGAACGGCGTTTCGCGCGGCACGATGATCAGCTTGCCACCTTCCTTGATCACGACATCTGCGGCCCGCTCGAGCAGGTTGTCGCTGGCACCATTGGCGATCGACGAAACCGTCGCCATGCTGCACGGACAAACGACCATCACCCGCGGTGCGCCCGAGCCGCTCGCCACCGGTGAGGTCCACTCCGTCTCGCCGAACACCCGCAGCTGACCCTCGCGGGCACCGAAGCGTTCCGACAGGTAGCGCGTCTGATCCGCGGTTCGTCCCGGCAGGGCGTAGTCGGTCTCGGAACCCACCACGATCTGTGCCGCCTTGGTGAACATCAGGTAGACGGTGTAATCAGCCTGGATCAGGCATTCGATCAGCCGCAAGCCATACTGCGCGCCTGAAGCGCCCGTCAGCGCAACCGTGACGATCTTCTGATTCACTGCGCACTCCGTGCTGTGCTGCTGGTTCGAGTTGCCGTGCCCAGTGCCGCCAGCAGCCGCTCGTGCAGACCGCCGAAGCCACCGTTCGACATGATCAGCACGTGATCGCCGCCGCGCAAGCTCCCGGTCAGCCCTGCGAGCAGCGCCTCGATATCGGTCGTCAGTTGCAGCTTGTCGCCCAACTCGCGACCCACAGCGGACGCGTCCCAGCCCAGGTTCAGCGGCGCGAACAGCCAGACTTGATCCGCACCGCCCAGCGCGGGGCCAAGGGTGTCGCGATGCACCCCCAGACGCATCGTGTGTGAGCGCGGCTCAAGCACGGCAACGATGCGCGCGGCGCCAACGCGCCGCCGCAAGCCGTCGATGGTCGTGGCGATGGCGGTTGGATGGTGTGCAAAGTCATCGTAGACGGTGACTCCCGCGACCATGCCCCGCTGCTCCATGCGGCGCTTGATGCCAGCGAAGCGACCGAGCGCCGCGCAGGCCGCTGCGACGGGGACTCCCGCATGGCGGGCCGCCGCGATCGCGGCCAGCGCATTGGCAACGTTATGGGATCCGAGTAGCGACCACTCGACCACGCCCGCAAGCTTGGTACCGTCCAGGACCTCGAAGCGCGAGCCGTCGCCACTGTCGGCAAGGCGCGCCGACCACTGCGTGTGCTCACCCCCTGCCGGCGAGAATCGCTCCACAGGCGTCCAGCAACCCATCGCCAGCACTTCTTCGAGCGCGCCGTCGCTGCCATTGACGATGATCCGGCCACCACCGGGAACAATCCTCAGCAGATGGTGAACCTGGCGCTGGATCGCCGGCAGATCGGCATAGATGTCCGCGTGGTCGAACTCGAGATTGTTCAGGATCAGCGTGCGCGGCGAGTAGTGCACGAACTTCGCCCGCTTGTCGAAAAACGCCGTGTCGTACTCATCCGCTTCGATGACGAAAAACGGCGCACTGCCGAGGCGGGCGGACACACCGAAGTTCTCCGCCACGCCCCCGATCAGGAAACCGGGCGCAAGCCCTGCGTGCTCGAGAATCCATGCGAGCAGACTCGAGGTCGTGGTCTTGCCGTGAGTCCCGGCAACCGCCAGTACCCAGCGGTCGCGCAACACCTCGCGCGCGAGCCAGTCGGGACCAGAGCAATACGGCATTCCTTGCTCGAGCATCGCCTCGACAACGGCGTGGCCACGCGTCATGACGTTGCCGACGACGATCACATCCGGACGCGGCTCCAGCTGCGCGGCTTCGAAGCCCTCTACAACCTCGATGCCGAGCGCCGCGAGCTGCGTGCTCATCGGCGGATAGACATTGCGGTCCGAGCCCGTGACGCGATGCCCGGCCGCCTTCGCGAGCGCCGCAACACCGCCCATGAAGGTGCCGCAGATGCCGAGAACGTGCACGTGCATCGTCGAATAGCGGCCTGGTCAGCCAGTAGCCGGTGTGACTGGCGCACCGCCGCCGAACATCGAGACCATCACGATGGCCTCGACCATCGTGTACGCAATCACCAGCAGCACGCACTGGAACATCGGACGCTCTATCGCGGCCCGCAGAATCCGCGCCGTGACGAATACGACATAGAACGCCAGAGGCAGCAGCATCAGGACGATCGGCGAGGCTTCTTCGGGTCGCTCGGCAAAGCGTGCGACGAAAGCTGCCGCTGGCACCAGCACGGGCGCCACGATACAGCCGAGCCCGAAAATCGCCGTTGCCGTCTGCAGGAAGCGCTCCGGCTTGCCAAACAGCTGCAACAGGATCTGATACCAAATCAGCAGCAGCGCGACCGACACGAAATGCTGCGGAATCAGATTTTGCAGATCGGGTCTGAGAGCAAGGCTCAAGCCGATGTTCAGCACCAAGAACGCGAGCACCGTGCCAAGCAGCAGATTGCGATCGGCTGGAAGCACTTCGGGCCCGGCACGCAGCAGCGCGATGTCGATGTAGGACTTGATGATCGAGAGCATAATGGCGGCCGAATTCTTGCACAGTTCCCGCATGCCGTCGTCCAAGTTCGTCACTTCCGCCCCGGAACTCTCCGATCTCGCTGCGCTGCTCGCGACCTCAGCCGCCATTGCGCTCGACACGGAGTTCATGCGCGAACGCACCTATCGCGCTCAACTGTGCCTGGTGCAGGTCGCGACCGACAGTCATGCGGCCTGCATCGACCCGCTGGCACTTGATTCTCTGGCTGGACTGACCGCGCTGATGCAGGCGGACGGACCCTTGAAAGTGCTGCACGCGGCACGCCAGGATCTCGAAGTCATGGAACCGGTGTGCGGTGTGCTCGCGCCGGTCTTCGACACCCAGATCGCAGCGGGTCTGGTCGGTTTCCCGGCACAGGTCGGATACGCAGAGCTGGTCTCAACACTGCTCGATGTGCAGTTGCTGAAGGCGCATACCCGCGCGGACTGGTCACGCCGCCCCCTGTCGCCGCAGCAGATCGAATATGCGCTCGACGACGTCCGCTATCTGCTGCCGACGCGCGACAAGCTGCTGGAGATGCTGGACCAGCGCGGGCGGCTCGGCTGGCTCGACGAAGAGCTGCAGACACTCGCCAGTGCGAGTCACGGCGTCGATCCCGAACGCGCCTGGTTGCGCCTCAAGGGCATCGCGGGCCTGGATGAAGGTCGGGTCGCTCTGGCGCAGCAGCTTGCCGCCTGGCGTGAACGGCGTGCCATCGACAAGAACCGGCCGCGCGGCTGGATCATCGACGACAACGTGCTGCGCGAGATCATCCATCGCGTGCCGCGAAGCCGCGAACAGCTGGCATCGATCCGCGAAATACCCGATGCCGTCGTCCGCAACTCGGGTGAAGAGTTGCTGGCAATGATCGCCGCCTGCGGCCTTGCAGATCCGCCGCCGGCGCTGCCGCGTCGCGAGCGACCCGACCCGCAGCTGACGGCACTGGTCAAACGGCTGGCCGACATCGCGCAGCAGACCGCACAAGAGCTTGAGCTTGCGCCCGAGCTGCTCGCGACCCGGCGCGATCTCGACGAACTCGCCCGCACCGGCGAATCAGCAGCGCTGTTCAGCGGTTGGCGCGGAGCCACGCTCGGGCCGGCGCTGCGTGCGGCGCTCTGAGGATCGCTGCAATCAGCCGCGTGAGGCGGACGAACCCGGCTTCGACTGCAACGCCGCTTCGACCTGCGATGTGACCGTCGCGAGTGGCGCGTCAGCGTTGACTTCGCGCAGCAGTTTGCGCGCCGAGTAATAGCGGATCAGTGGCTTGGTCTGCTCTTCGTAAACCGCAAGCCGCTTCGCGACGGTCGCCTCGCTGTCGTCGGGTCGCTGCACCAGATGCGGCGTCTCGCATCGCCCTGCGCACGGCGCGGGCACGGGCGGCCGGGACGTGTGCACGTTGAATACGCGACCGCAGTCCTGACAGGTCCGCCGACCCGAGATCCGGCGCACCAGTTCAGCGGGATCAATATTGAACAGGATCACCGCATCCAGTGGCTGACCGATCTGGCCAAGCAGCGTCTCCAAGCCGTCGGCCTGGGTCAGCGTGCGGGGAAAGCCGTCGAGGATGAAGCCCTTCTGCGCATCGGGCTCACCGAGCCGCGCCCGTACCATGCCAAGAATGGTCGCATCATCAACCAGCTTGCCCGCGTCCATGACGACCTTCGCCGCACGACCAAGGCTGGTGCCGTCGCGGACATGCGCGCGCAGCAGATCGCCGGTCGAGATCTGTGGGATGCCGTGCCGCTCGGTCAGACGCTGCGATTGAGTGCCCTTGCCGGAGCCCGGTGCACCAAGAAAAACGATACGCATGATCGGTTTGAAACCCGCCTCTCCGTTGGCGAAGCCCGGCACAGTAGCGGGCGATCGGGCGGGGGTCAAACGGCCAGTACAGCGGGCCGCTTGGCCAGAGCGCGGTGCGCTATCCTTGCCGCCATGGCCAAATCCCTGCTCCGGAATGCCCTCTACGCTCAGTCGGGCGGCGTCACGGCCGTCATCAACGCGTCGGCCTGCGGCGTCATCGAAACGGCCCGCCGTTTTCCGCGCCAGATCGGCAAGGTCTACGCCGGCCGGCATGGCATCGTCGGCGCGCTCGAAGAAGATCTGATCGACACGAGCCGGGAAAGTCGCGCAACCATCCGCGGGTTGCGCCATACACCGGCAGGCGCGTTTGGCTCGGCGCGCTTCAAGCTCAAGGGCGTCGACAGGAATCGAGCCGAATACGAGCGGCTGATCGAAGTCTTCAAGGCACACAACATCGGCTATTTCTTCTACAACGGCGGCAATGATTCGATGGATACGGCCCATAAGCTGTCGCAGATCGGCGCGGCACTGGGCTACCCGATCATCTGCGTCGGCGTGCCGAAGACCGTCGACAACGATCTGCCGCTGACGGACTGTTGCCCGGGTTTTGGCTCCGTCGCGAAGTACATCGCCGTGTCGATACGCGAAGCGGCGCTCGATGTGGCCTCGATGGCGCGCACCTCAACCAAGGTGTTTGTGCTCGAAGTCATGGGGCGCCATGCCGGCTGGATTGCAGCCGCCGGGGGTCTGGCTGCCGAGCGCAGCGGCGATGCACCCCAGATCATCCTGTTTCCTGAAATAGCCTTTGATCGCGAGAAGTTCCTGGCCAAGGTCAAGCGCAGCGTGGAACAGTCGGGTTACTGCGTGATCGTGGTTTCGGAGGGCACGTCGACCGCCGATGGCAAGTTCCTTGCGGAGGCCGGCACCCGTGATGCGTTCGGCCATGCCCAGTTGGGCGGGGTCGGCCCGATCGTCGCGAACATGGTTCGTGAAGCCTACGGCTACAAGTATCACTGGGCGGTCGCGGACTATCTGCAACGGGCTGCGCGGCATATTGCCTCGAAGGTCGACGTGGAGCAGGCCTACGCCGTCGGCAAAGCTGCAGTCGAGATGGCCGTGCGTGGCCAGAACGCGATGATGCCCGCGATCATTCGAACGTCATCGAAGCCGTATCGCTGGAAGATCGAACCGGTCGAGCTTGCGCGGGTCGCCAATGTGGAGAAGAAGGTTCCACGAGATTTCATCACCGCGGATGGCTTTGGCATCACCGCCAAATGCCGCCGCTACCTGCTGCCCCTGATCGCCGGCGAGGACTACCCGCCCTACAAAGACGGGCTGCCCCAATATGTGAAACTCAAGGCCGTCAGCGTCCGGCGCCGCCTGCCGCCGTTCAAGGTCTGACGCCAGTTCTGGCGGGGCGGTTTATGGCCCTGTGCTATATTTCGCGCCCTTCGCGGGGCCCGGCGCGCGGCGCTACGGGCGAATAACAACGTGTTTTTCTTGGGAGTTCGCTGATGGATACCACCAACTGGTTGTGGGTCGCGGTGCTTGCAGGCGCTCTGGCGGTTGTTTACGGCATCGTCTCGATGCTGCAGATCCTGAAGCTTCCTGCCGGCAACGCCCGCATGCAGGAAATCGCCGCCGCGATCCAGGCTGGCGCCCAGGCCTACCTGAACCGCCAGTACACGACCATCGCCATTGTCGGCGCGGTGCTGTTCGTGCTGCTCGGCTTCGCGATCGACTGGGCGAGTGCGGGTGGCTTTGCGGTCGGTGCGATCCTCTCCGGTCTCGCTGGCTATATCGGCATGAATATCTCGGTACGCGCCAACGTGCGCACGGCCGAAGCCGCCAATCGCGGCCTCAATGCGGCGCTGCAGGTCGCCTTCAAGGGCGGTGCAATCACCGGCATGCTGGTGGTCGGACTCGGCCTGATGGGCGTGGCGCTGTACTACATGCTGATGATCCCGCTGGTCGGCGACGACGCCGCGCTGCAATCGCTGATCGGCCTCGCCTTCGGTGGTTCGCTGATCTCGATCTTCGCGCGACTCGGCGGCGGCATCTTCACGAAGGGCGCTGACGTTGGCGCGGACCTCGTCGGCAAGGTCGAGGCCGGGATTCCCGAGGACGATCCGCGCAACCCGGCCGTGATCGCCGACAACGTCGGCGACAACGTCGGCGACTGTGCCGGCATGGCCGCTGACCTGTTCGAGACCTACGCGGTGACGCTGGTCGCGACCATGCTACTCGGCGGACTGATGCTCAAGGACATGGGCTCTGCCGCGATCATCTACCCGCTGGCGCTTGGTGCCGCGTCGATCGTCTCGTCGATCATCGGCACCTATTTCGTCAAGGTCAGCGACGGCGGCAAGATCATGAACGCGCTGTACAAGGGCGTGATCGTCTCCGGCATCGTCTCGGCCATCGGCTTCTGGTTCATCACCGATGCGCTGATGCCGGGCCAGCTCATGGCGCTGTTTGGCTGTGCGCTGATCGGCCTTGCGCTGACGGCCGCAATGATCGTGATCACCGAGTACTACACGGCGACCGAGTACAGTCCGGTTCGCAAAGTCGCGGCAGCCTCGCAGACCGGTCATGCGACCAACATGATTGCCGGGCTTGGCGTGTCGATGAAGTCGACCGCACTGCCGGTGATTGCGGTCTGCGCCGCAATCTGGGGCGCCAACGAACTCTACGGCCTGTACGGGATTGCGATTGCCGCCACAGCGATGCTGTCGCTGACCGGCATGATCGTCGCACTCGACGCCTATGGTCCGATCACCGACAACGCCGGCGGCATCGCCGAGATGGCCGGCCTCGACAGCAAGGTCCGCGACATCACCGACCCACTCGACGCGGTTGGCAATACGACCAAGGCGGTCACGAAGGGCTATGCGATCGGCTCGGCGGGTCTCGCGGCGCTGGTGCTGTTCGCCGACTACACCCACAAGCTCGAGGAGCAGGGGAAGCTGGTCGAGTTCTCGCTGTCCGACCCGGCCGTGATCATCGGCCTGTTCATCGGCGGCATGGTGCCGTACCTGTTTGCGGCAATGGCGATGGAAGCCGTCGGCCGTGCGGCGACCTCAGTGGTCACCGAAGTGCGGCGCCAGTTCCGCGAGATCCCGGGCATCATGGAAGGCACGGCCAAGCCCGACTACTCGCGCGCGGTGGATCTGCTGACCAAGGCAGCCATCAAGGAAATGATCGTGCCCTCACTGCTGCCGATCCTGGTGCCGGTGATCGTCGCCTTCGGGATCAATGCGCTGATGGGACCGGGAGAGGGTATCAAGGCGCTGGGCGGCCTGTTGATCGGCACGATCGTCACGGGGCTGTTCGTCGCGATCTCGATGTGCACCGGTGGCGGTGCCTGGGACAACGCCAAGAAGTACATCGAGGAAGGCAACTTTGGCGGCAAGGGCTCCGAAGCGCACAAGGCCGCCGTGACCGGCGATACCGTCGGCGATCCTTACAAGGATACGGCGGGGCCAGCGATCAATCCGCTGATCAAGATCATCAATATCGTCGCGCTGCTGTTGGTGCCGCTGCTCTGAACAAGCCGCTGGCCTGAGCAAGCCGCTGGCCGCGCTTATGGTCCGCTTTGCGGTCCTGGCTCGGCGGCGGCCGGCTGTCGAGGTCGAGTGCGTTCCTGCTGTTCGTGCTGTACCTGTTCCAGCGACAGGCCCGTATCGTTGGCGATGACGGTCAGCAGATTGTGCTCCGGCGCGCGTGGCATACGCACATCGTGCAGCCGCTCCCAGATCCTGATCCGCTCGGACGGCGTCTTGAGGTCGGACGCCTGGTCAATGAGCTCGCGACGCCGCTCCGCGGCTGCCTCGGCCTGAATATGCGCCACCCGGGCACGGAAGTCCTCGGCCTGCTCGCCGAACATCGGAGCAGGTGTTCGACGCGGAAACCGATCGCCGCCGGGAGGTGTGCCTTCCATCACGATGCCGTGCCGCTGCTCACTGCGGCGGTATTGCTCGCATCAGCGAGCGTGTCGACGGACTGATCGGCTGTCGCGTCGGCTGTCGCGTCAGCCGCATCATCGGAGGGGCCTCGACTCAGGCGCTTTTGCAGCTTTTGAGCCTGCTTGGTTTTCTGTGCGAGCTCGCGCTGCTTCTTCTGATGTCGATAATTCGGCTTGGCCAAGACAGACTCCGTGATAGGCACGCGACCGCAGTCGATGCTCGTTGCACCTTAACACAGTGGACATCGCGCTGCGGTTCGCATCGCGCCGGGAAAACCATTGAATCAACGCTATCTGACTGCCGGCAACGACAGCAAGACGCTGATCTGCTCAAGCGTTGGCATGCCGGCCTGCGCACCCGCACGCGTCACGGCAATCGCGCCCGCTGCGCACGCGAACGCGAGCGCCTGTGCAGGGGCCGTCCTCGCAAACAACTGCAGTGCCAGCGCGGCCACGAACGCATCGCCAGCGCCGCTCGTGTCCACCGCTGTCACCGCGGCCGTGGCGGCCGTGGCGATTCGCGCACCATCGCACCACAGCTCGGCGCCGCGACGGCCGCAGCTGATCGCCACCCAGCCACGCGCCTGCTTCAACGCGCCACCGTAGAACTGCGCCTCGGTCTTGTTGACGATCAGCAGATCCGCGCGCTCGAACAAGGCCGCATCGACCGCCTGGGCTGGCGCCAGATTCACGCAAACAAAGGCGCGACTGCTTAGGCAGGCTTCCAGTATCGTCGCTACCGGAACCTCGAGCTGACAGATCAGGATGTCGCCGTGGTCAGGAGGCAGATGCTCCACTCCCAGCTGCGCATTGGCCCCGGGTGCGACCACGATCTGATTTTCGCCGTCCGGCGCCACGGCAATCAGCGCCACGCCGGTGGCCGCCTCGGTCGCGACGCTGACGCCGGACAGATCCACCCCCGCCGCGCGCAGTAGTCCGAGCGCCTGGTCCGCGGCCGCATCACGGCCCACACAGGCCAGCAGCCGCACGACGGCGCCGAGCCGCGCGGCCGCCAGCGCCTGATTGCCTCCCTTGCCGCCCGGATAGCGCTCCAGCACCGCGCCGCCGATGGTTTCGCCGGCAATGGGCAGGCGCGGCACACGGATCACCAGGTCGAGATTGACTGAACCGACAACCGTGACATGCGGGCGCTGCGCTGCACCAATCAGAGCACTCACGAGGCCACCAACGCCGCGCAAAGCAGCTCGAAGACACCCGCGGCGTCGACCTCAGTCGCCCAGTGGGTGCGGCCCGGATGATCTGGCGCCAACCGGAACTCGACGGCCGTGTGGCCGAGCGTAAGCGGTGATACGGTCTCGACCTGGATCTCACACTCAACCGTCTTGAACAGGCCAGGGTTCAGCACGTAGGCCACGGTGCAGGGATCGTGCAGCGGCGCGGCAGCCGCGAACGCAGCATTGCCGGCCAGCTCATTCGAAAACTGCAGCAGCTGCGCGACCGCGGTCGCGCGTGGATTACGCAGCGCGCGCAGGCGACTGACCCGCTCCGGCGTCGCGCGCACCTGATGTGTCGCATCGAGTCCGATCGCAACGATCGGACAGCCGCTCGCGAAGACCTGCGCTGCCGCATCGGGATCTGCGTAGATGTTGTACTCAGCCGAAGCAGTAATGTTGCCGCCTTCACGCCGCGCACCCCCCATCAGGATGATCTCGGCAACGCGGGACGCAATCTGCGGCGCCTGTTGCAAGGCGCAGGCGACGTTCGTCAACGGACCCGTAACCAGCAGCGTCACATCGTCACGCCTGCTCAGCGTATCAACGAGGAATTCGACCGCATTGACAGACTCGGCAGGTGCTGCCGGCTCGAAAACAGCCAGCGGTCCGAGGCCACTCGGCCCATGAAAATGATCCGCCTCCACCGGCGGCCGCCGCAGTGGGCGATCCCTGCCCCGGAAAACCGGCACCTCTGCGCGGCCCGCCAGCTCGCGGATCAAGCGTGCATTGCGCGCCGTCAACTCTGCGCCCACGTTGCCGGCAACGGTCGTGACGCCGAGCAACTCGAGGTATTGCGGCACGGCAAACGCAAGCAACAGGGCCACGGCGTCGTCGACGCCGGGATCGCAATCCATGATCACAGGGCGCGCTGGCATACGTCCTGATACCAGAGCGCTGAGCGGGATGCACGCGGCCCGGCATCTTAGGTAGGATGAAACAAATCCGGCAACCAGCCGGTCTGATGTTCCGAAGCCGCTGAATGCGGTTGCCTGATCCCAACCTCTAAGGAGATAACAGACATGTTGAATAAACGAGCGATGATTGCAGCGGCCCTCGGTAGCGTGCTGGCACTGAATGTCGCGCAGGCGATGGATTCCGCCGGCGGCAAGACCGAGAAATGCTATGGCGTTGCCAAAGCGAGCGCCAACGACTGCGCTGCCAATGGCCACTCCTGTGCCGGCCAGGCCAAGACTGACGGCGACAAGAAGGAATGGATCAAGGTACCGACGGGCACCTGCGAGAAGATCGTCGGCGGCAGCCTCAAGGCGATGTAAGCCGGCTCGATTAAGGACGGTCGAGGCACTGATGAACGACATGAGTGTTTGTTCAGGATCAGGCCGCACCTTTCCCCAGGCGATTCCCGCACGAGCGGGAATCGGCCTGCGGGCGCCTCATCACGACCAGATCGACACCGCCCCAGATGTGGCCTGGGTCGAAGTTCACAGCGAGAATTTTTTTGCTGCCGGCGGTCCGCAGCACGATCTGCTGGCGCGTATCAGAGAACGCTTTCCGCTCTCGCTGCATGGTGTCGGACTGTCACTGGGATCGGCCGAACCGCTCGATCCCGCGCACGTCGCGCGTCTGCAGGAGCTGATCCGCCGCTCGCGGCCGGCACTGGTCTCCGAGCACCTTTGCTGGGGTCGCATCGGTGGCCGGCACTCCAACGATCTGCTGCCTCTCCCCTGTACCGATGAGGCGCTCACGCTGCTGATCGCGCGGGTTACGGAACTGCAACAGCGGCTCGAGCGCCGGATCCTGATCGAGAACGTCTCGAGCTATCTGCGGTTCGTGGGCGAGAACTGGACCGAGTGGGACTTCCTTGCGGAGCTTGCCAAAGCATCCGGCTGCGGAATCCTGCTCGACCTCAACAACATTCATGTCAATGCCTGCAACCACGGCTTCGACGCCGTGCAATATCTCGAAGCGATCCCTTGTGACGCGGTCGGCGAGCTGCATCTGGCGGGGTTTGCGGAGCAGCAGATCGACGGACGGTGTCTACTGATCGACACCCATGGCACGCCCGTCTGCGACGCGGTCTGGGAGCTCTATGCTGCGGCCATTGCCCGCTTTGGGCGCGTGCCGACGCTGATCGAGTGGGATACGGACATTCCGAGTCTCGAGCGCCTGTGCTCGGAAGCGGCGCACGCGGATCGCATTGCGGAGCAGCAGCTTGCCCACGCTGCTTGAGCTGCAGCAACGGTTCGCCGACGCGCTGTTCGTCAGCGACGAGAGCAGGGACGAGACACTCGAACGGTGCATCGTCAGCGGTGAGTTCGCGCCACAGGAACGACTGCGGGTCTACCGCAACAACCTGCGCGAGAACCTGCACAAAGTGCTGGCGCTGTCGTTTCCGGTGTTGCAACGCCTGGCGGGCGACGCGTACTTCCGCCAGCTCACGCTGGAACTGCTGCGGCAGGCGCCCTCGCGCGACGGCGACGCTCACCGCGTTGGCGCCAGCTTGCCCGCAGTCGTCGCCGCGACGCTCGCCGGTACCCGCCATGAGTACTTCGCGGATATCGCGAAACTGGAATGGGCGTTCCAGCAAAGCCTGCTCGCTCCTGACTGCGCGGCCAGTCTCGATCTACTCAAGACATTGACCCACAACGACGATGGCGGCGAGTCGCTGCGCGTACAGCCAGATCCGGCTCTGCGTATCGTCGGTTCGCCGTGGCCGATCTTCACGATCTGGTGCGCGAATCGACCCGACTCCGAAGCATCAGACGAGATCGATCTCGACAGCGGCGGTCAATGCGTCGTGATCCTGCGGCGCAGCGGCGCCACGGAGCTGCTTCAGGTGGCGCCGGACGTTGCCTACTGGCTCACGGCGCTGGCTGACGGTGCCTCTGTCGGTGAGGCCATCGACACCACGCTCGCGGCGCATCCACAGTTCAATCTAGCCGACGCACTGGCTCGCACCCGTGATTGGCCGCTGTTCGCCGCCTGAATCCGTCTCGAGTCACGGACCGCGAAATATCCACCGGCGCGGCCCGGTCCGCTGCAGCGGAGGCACGGAACATGATTCGGACCACAATCTCATTGCAGCGACGCATCGACGGCTGGCTGGGCGCGTTGCAGCCGCTGCTGCTGCTCGGCACGCGCGTGTACGTTTGCTGGCAGTTCCTGAAATCCGGCCTGTTGAAACTTCAGTCCTGGGATTCGACGGTCGGCCTTTTCCGCGAGGAATACCGCGTACCGCTACTGTCACCCGAGCTCGCTGCCTGGGCCGGGACCGCCGGAGAGCTGCTGTTCCCGGCGCTATTGATTGCTGGCATCGCCGGCCGATTGAGCGCCGTGGGTTTATTCGCGGTCAATGTGCTCGCGGTGATCTCCTATGCACACGTGCTGCTGGAGCCTGGCTTTGAAGCTGCAGTCGGTCAGCATGTGCTGTGGGGCTTCATGCTGCTGGTGATCGCAATCGTCGGACCGGGATCCCTGTCGGTCGATCAGCTGCTGCAGCGCTTCATGCCACGAGTCGCAGCCGCTGCGGATGGGCGATGACGAACCCCTGCACGAAATCAACCCCGAGCTCACGCGCCATGGCGAGGGCAGCGTTGTCCTCGACCTGTTCGGCAATGATCTGGAAGTTCAGCGTGCGTGCGAGTTTGATCATCGCAGCAACCATCGCCTGATCGACCGAGTCGCGGGCGAGATTGCGCATGAATGAGCCGTCGATTTTCAGGTAGTCGAGCGGCAGGTTGCGCAGGTTCGAAAATGAGCCGACACCGGAGCCGAAATCATCGAGCGCAAACCGGCAACCCATGCCGTGCAGCACCCCGACGAATCGCCGCGCATGATCGATGTTCGACACGACCGCACTCTCGGTCATCTCGAAGCAGATCTGCGCCGGTGCGACGCCACTGCGATCAAAGCAATCCACGACGAACTCCAGGAACTGCGTGTCACCGAGAGTCTGGCCTGAGATATTGATCGACACGCTGCGTCCAGGCGGCACGTCAAGCGCCTGCGAGACGATGGCATTGAACGTATTCTGGATAACCCAGCGGTCGATCTCGCCCATCAGACGGTAGCGCTCGGCGGCCTTCAGGAACTCGCTGGGAGCAATGTCGCGACCTTTCTCATCCTGTAGGCGTACCAGCACCTCCATCGCCGGTCCACCGTGGATCGCCGCAGAAACGGGAATGATCGGTTGCGTATTCAGCTCGAAGCGATTGTCGCGCAGCGCTGTCTGCAGTCGCTGCAGCCACTGGATCTCGCCCGAGGAGCGCGCCGACGCCTCGTCGCGCGCCGAGTAAACCGACACCTGGCCGCTGCCCTGCTTCTTGGCAAGGTAGCAGGCGCTATCGGCCGCGGCGAGGGCTTCTTCGACCGAGCTGCTGTCGCGCGATAATTCCAAGACGCCGATACTGACGCCGATCTGATACACCCGGTCCTTCCAGACAAAGCGGTGCTCGCTGACCGCGCGGCAGACGTCATCGGCGATCTGCCGCGCCTTGTCGAGCGGACAGCCGGCCAGCAACAGTGCGAATTCATCGCCGCCAATGCGCGCCACGGTGTCGGAGTCGCGGACCCGGGCCCGAAGCAGGCGTGCGATATCGCGCAGCAGCGCGTCCCCGGCGAGGTGCCCGCCCGTGTCATTGACTGGCTTGAACCGATCGAGATCCAGGAAGCACAGCACATGCATGCCGTCGCCGCGCCGCGCGGTTGTCAGGGCCTCATCGAGTCGGCGCTCGAACTCGCGCCGATTGACGAGACCTGTCAACGCATCGTGCGTCGCCTGGTATGACAGCTGCCGCGTTGCGCCCCGCAGCTCCGTGATGTCGTGCAGCAGCACCACGGCACCGACGATGTCTCCGTCGCTGCTGCGCATCGGCGAGCTCGACACCTCGATCGTGCGCTCCTCGCCGCTGGGGCGCGCGACCACCACGGGCCGTCGCGAATAGTTGATCGGCACACCGCTTGCCAGCGACTGCGTGACCGGATCGATCAGTGCACGGCGATTCGCTTCATCGACAGTGGCGACCACCATGCCGAGCGCCTTGCCCTTGGCCCGGGTCGAGTCTGTGCCGAGCAGCTGCTCGGCGGCCGGATTCAGGTAGTCGATCGCACCGAGCGCATCGGTGGTCAGGATCGCCTCTGACAGTGATTCCAGTGCCAGAGTCTGCGCGGGTGCCGCGGCCTCGAGGGTTTCAAACAAACCCGTGCCGACGCCCTGCTGCGCATAGCTGGGTTCGTTCAGCGCCTTCACCTGGGTTGTCTGGACAATCTCAACGCCCGTGACCAGCAGCGCCGGCTCGCCCTCGTAATCAATGCGGCGGACACTGAGTTCCAGCCGGCTGATCTGCGCCTGGAAGCCGACCATCTCGACTTCGAAGCGCTCCGGTGCGCGCTCATCCTCGAGTCGCCGGATCAGCGTCGCCGCAACAAAGTCCGTGAACTCCGGCGCCACCAGATCCGGCAGCGCCCGACCGTTCAAGGCATCGCGATCCACGCCCAGCAGATGGGCGAAGTGCTGATTGGCAAACAGGATCACGTCACGATGCACGAGCACGACTTCGTACGAACGGTCCGCCAGCTCCCGAAAGAGTGCTGACGAGTCCGGCACTGTGGGCGGCGAGTCAGCCCGCTGCACGAGCAGGCGATTGACCCCCTGGGCCAGCTGCTGCAATTCGGGCTCATCGGTCTGCAGGTAGACCCGTGCGGGCTCACCGCCCGCGCCCGCCAACGCGTCGTCGATCTGCCGATTGATTTCACCCACGCCGCGCAGCTCGCGCCGCTGCATCAAATACAGCGCCAGCAGCAACGTCGCCACAATGGCCAGCAACAGACTCAGGAGCCCAGACAGTGACATGGCAGGTAAACTATCCCCGTGCGCGCGGCGGCGTGCCCCGCTCTGCACGCGCCTTGGTTATTATCGGCCTTTCCCGGGCCGTGCATTGAGCATAACTGACGGCCCGGTCGCGCTTGCCCGGATTCACCATATGGCAACGTCCGCTGCGCAGCGCGATGCCGAAGTGGGTTGCTTTGGGGCGGCATCGGGGCCGGGAATCCGCCAGAATAAGTCTAATTGCTCAGGAGTCAGTGCATGCAGATCGACGCAGCGCGCGAGCAGATGGTCAAGCAGCAGGTGCGCGCCTGGGGCGTGCTCGACCAGCGCGTGCTCGATACGCTGAGGCAGATCCCGCGCGAGCGCTTCGTACCGGCACATTACCGCGAGCTCGCGTACGCCGATGCCCGCATCCCGCTTGCACACGGGCAGCACATGCTCGCGCCGGAGGTCGCCGGGCGGATCCTGCAAGCGCTGCAGCTGACACCTGCGGACAGGGTGCTCGAGATCGGCACCGGCTCCGGGTTCCTGTCGGCCTGCATGGCCTCGCTGGCCGGCGAAGTCCGCAGCCTTGAGATTCACGCCGATCTGGCCGACCGCGCAAGCGCAACACTGGCCAGCTGCGGCATCCATAACGTCAGGGTTATGGCTCGCGACGGCTTCGAAGCCGTGGCTGAGGTCGGTTCCGAGAGCTACGACGCCATCGTGCTCACAGGCTCGCTGCCCGTGTACGACGCGCGCTTCGCGCCGCATCTGGCACGCGGCGGGCGCTTGTTCTGCGTGGTCGGCGACGCGCCGATCATGGAAGCGCGGTTGGTGCGTCGCCGTGCAGCCAACGAGTGGGCGACTGAAAGCCTGTTCGAAACACGGCTCGCTCCGCTGATCGGCGCAACCCCAACTCCGCGATTCCGATTCTGATTCTGATTCTGATTCCATCACGATGGTCACCGAAATCGATCCAAAGACGCTGCAAGCGAGCATCGAGGCGAACCAGCCGCCGCTGGTGATCGATGTCCGCGAGGGCTGGGAGCTCGAGATTGCACGGCTGCCGTTCGCAATGCATCTGCCCATGCACGAGATTCCGGATCGACTCGACGAGCTTCCCCGCGATCGAGCAATCGTCGTGATGTGCCGTTCGGGCGCACGCAGCCTGCAGGTCGGCGAGTATCTCGAGCAGCGCGGCTTCGACCACGTTGCGAACCTCGCGGGCGGAATACTCGCCTGGCGTGAACAGATCGACCCGACAATAGCTCCCTACTGACTTTGAAGGTCCCTGCCATGAATGTGTCGAAATTCGCACTGATCCCGCTGCTGGCCTTGCTGCCCATCGGCACCGTCGCCGGGGCGGTGGATCTGTTGGCCGTCTACGATCGCGCGGTGGCCAACGATCCCCAGATTCGCGAGGCCGACGCCATCCGCCGAGCCGCGCTTGAGGCGAAGCCCCAGGCGCTCGCCGCACTGCTGCCTCAGATCTCCGGCGCGGCGTCCAAGACGGAAGGCGACAGCCAGTCTACCGGCCAGTTTCCGCAGGAGATTGAACAACCTGCCGGTTCCGGCAACCGCGTCGTGTTCAACTTCCTGCAGGCCAGCGACTCGAAGCCCGAGACCGAGCGCTGGAGTGTTGATCTGCGCCAGAGCGTGTTCGACTGGGGAAACTGGGTCGCGCTGAAGCGCGCGAACAAAGAGGTCGCGCAGGCGGAGGCGGACTATCTGGCCGCACAGCAGGATCTGGTCCTGCGCGTCGCGCAACGTTATTTCGACGTGTTGGCAGCGCAGGACAACGTCGATGCCCAGCAGTCGGCCTTCGATTCGATCTCGCGCCAGCTTGAGCAGGCCGACAAACGCTTTGAAGTCGGCCTGATCGCGATCACCGATGTCCAGGAAGCCAAAGCAGCCCGGGACAGCGCCGCGGCGGCCGTCATCGCCGGCAAGCGCCAGCTCGCCTCGAACGAAGAACTGCTGCGCGAGATCACCGCCGAGAAGCTGTCATCGCTGGCGAAGCCCTCTGATGCGATGCCACTCAAGATGCCGGAACCTGCTGACGAGCAGGTCTGGGTCGCCCTTTCCATGGAACAGAATCTGGCGCTGATCTCGAGCCGGCTCGGCGCGGACATCGCCCGCAACGACGTCCGTGCGGCGTTCAGCAACCACTTGCCGTCCCTCGATCTGACTGCGAGCCGCTCCAACGTGGATCAGAGCGCCACGATCAATTTCGAGAGCGGCAACGTCGGCCAGCGTACCAGCGACGCCGACGATACGACGATCGCACTACAGCTCAGTGTGCCGATATTCAGTGGGGGCGCCACGCAGTCGCGCGTCCGACAGCGCGAGTTTCAATGGCAGGCGGCGCGTGAACGTTTGACGCGCGTATCGCGCCAGACCGAGCGCCTGGCACGCGACGCTTACCTCGGCGTCAATAGCGAGATCTCACGCGTCGCCGCACTGCGGCAGGCGCTCGAGTCGAGCGAAACCGCGCTGAAGGCCACTGAAGCCGGCTATGAGGTGGGAACCCGGACAGCCGTGGACGTGCTCGATGCTCGGCGCACGCTGGTGCAGGCCCAGACCAACTTTGCGCGCAGCCGCTACGACTACATCCTGAACGTGCTGCAACTTCGCCTTGCAACAGGCAGCCTGGACCGGCCAGCGCTCCAGGAAGTCAACGGCTGGTTGCAGCGCTGACCTGCCCGCCGGGGGCACCCTCGATCACCGGCTCGATCAGCGCCAGCAGTCGCTGCAGGGCACCGCGGTTGCGATCGAGCGTCTGACGCGCCAGTTCCGCACGCTGCGCGCGCAGCCCGGGATCGCTCAGCAGCACTTGAAGCTCGGCACCGAGCGCTGCACCGTCGCGCACCAGCGCCGCCGCACCGATGGACAGAAACTGCTCGGCGATGTCCTCCGCATTGAAGTAGTGCGGGCCGATCAGCACCGGCACGCCCAGGGCCGCCGGTTCGAGCAGGTTGTGGCCGCCGACCGGTACCAGCGTCCCGCCCACGAAAGCGGCATCCGCCGCAGCATAGAAGAAGATCAACTCGCCCAGCGTGTCGAGCAGCAGCACGGCTGTCTGCGCAAGACAGGATTCACCGCTGGAGCGACGCACGAACTTGATACCGCGCCGACGCAACAATTGTTCCACGTCGTCGAAGCGGTTCGGATGCCGGGGCGCGATCACGAGCAGGCTTGGCACTCCGGCCGCGTCGAGCGCCGCGAGTGCGGCCAATGCAGCTTCCTCTTCCCCGGCATGCGTACTGCCAGCGATCCAGACGGACTTGCCGTGCGCGTGCTCGCTGCGCAGCAGCGCACCACGCGCCAAAATGTCATCGGGCAGCGTGAAATCGAACTTGATGTTGCCCGTCACATGGGTGCGCGCCGGATTCGCACCGATTGAGCGAAAGCGCTGCGCATCGCCCTCGCTCTGCGCGGCGATCACGATGCCGTGCGACAGCGTCTCCTGGAACAGCCCCGCCAACCGGCGATACTTGCCGACCGAGCGTGGTGAGATCCGCGCGCTGGCCAGCACCAGCGGCGTGCCGCGCTGACCGCAGGCGTGGTAGAGATTCGGCCAGAGTTCCGTTTCGAGGATGATCGCAACCCGTGGTTTGATGCGCGCAAAGAAACGCCGCACGCTGCCTGGCAGGTCGTAGGGGACATAGCGCACATGGATATCTGCACCGAACTGCGCACGGGCGCGCGCGGCACCCGTTGGGGTGACGGTAGTCAGCACCACGGGTATCTGCGGATACTTCGCGCGAAGTGCCCTGACGAGCGCCACGGCCGCCTGCACCTCCCCCACCGACACGGCATGAATCCAGATCGACGGTTCCTTGAACGGCGTGTCTCCGTAACCGAAGCGCTCGTGGAAGTTCTGCCAGTAGCTCCGATCCCGGAAGCCGCGCCACAGCATCACGCCGCAGACGATGGGCGCGAACAGGTAGGCAATCAGGATGTAGGCGAATCTCATGCGCTGCGATCCCAGTAACCGGCGAGCAGCGACTGCCAGTCGGTTTCCGAGAAGCGCTCCTCAGGCAGCCTGGCCGTGATCTTCAACAGCGAACGTCGCAGGCGGACGAGGTTGGCATCGCACCATAAGCCGCGCCTGCGCAGGCGACAACGATCGAAGTCGATCAGGAACACCCGACCGTCGAGGCGACGCAGGACATTGTGGGCGTTCAAGTCGACGTGATCGAGGCCGGCGTCGTGAAAGCTGCGGATGCAGCGACCGACCGCGATCCAGCGCGAAAATGGCAGCGAGGTTGCCGCCAACTGCTCCGCCAATGACTCCGCCTCCAGAATGCGTGCCGTGATCAACTCGCCCGTGTAGGTGCGTCCAACGCGCTGGTAGCGCGCGGCGATCGGCGCCGGTACCGGCAGCCCGAGCCGATGCAGATGGTAGGTCAAGGTCCATTCGCGCATTGGCCGCGTGCCCGATTCGCCGATGAACCAGTAGCGATCCTCGGAGATCCGCGCGGCCAGCCCGCCACGTCGGTAACGGCGCAGCGCCAGCTGCAGACCATGCGCATCGATGAGCCAGGTCGAACCGCGGCCGAGTGCAGCGCCGCGAATGGCGTCGCGGCGACGCCAGTATTCAGGATCAAACCAGGACGCGTCGAAATTGCTGGCGCGAGAAGCGTCGTATACGATGAGGCCAGAGGCCGTTGCCATTCGTTTGACCTCCGGTCCGAGCGCCCACGGCTGCTTCATCGCCGGATCACGACACAATGCCCACTGCTGGAACGCGCGCGGGAGCTGCACTGCTGGAGCGAGCGCCCGAGTCGATATGTCTGCTGCGCCTTTCCGCGATCGGCGATACCTGTCATGTCGTTCCACTCGTGCGCACACTGCAGGCCGCCTGGCCGCAAGCGCGTCTGACCTGGGTCATCGGCAAGCTCGAGAGCCGGTTGATGAGCCTGTTGCCGAACGTCGAGTTTATCACCGTCGACAAGCGCGCCGGTTGGCGTGCCCTGCTTGCCCTGCGGCGTGAGCTTCGTGGCCGGGACTTCGAGGTACTGCTGCATATGCAGCTCGCGGTCCGTGCCAGCCTCGCTGCCAGCGTGATCCGCGCGCATGTTCGACTCGGCTTCGATCGTGCCCGCGCGCGTGAACTGCAGTGGCTGGTTACGAATGCGCAGGTGGCGCCGCGCGAGCGCGAGCATGTGCTCGACAGTTTCATGGGATTTGCCGCAGCGCTTGGCGTTGAAGAGCCGCTGTTGAGCTGGGATCTGCCGCTACCTCCCGCGGCGATCGACTACGCGACGCAGCTGGTGCCCGAGGACTCGCGAGCACTTCCGGGAACACTCGTGGTCAGTCCCTGTTCCAGCCATGCGTGCCGCAACTGGACCGTGGAAGGCTACGCGCAGGTTGCCGAACATGCCGCTCGCACGCTTGGGATGCGGGTCATCCTGGCTGGCGGCCCGAGCGAGCTCGAACAGGTCACCGGTGCTGCGATCGAACGCGCCTGCAACGCCCCCATCGTGAACCAGATCGGCAAGGACACGCTGCCGCAGTTGCTGGCTTTGCTTCAACGCAGCAGCGTGCTGCTGACGCCCGATTCAGGACCCGCGCACATGGCCACGATGGTCGGCACGCCGGTGATCGGACTGTATGCCGCGACGAACCCGGCGCGCAGCGGACCCTATTTGTCCAGACGATGGTGCATTGATGCCTTCGGCGAAGCCGCGCAGCACTATCTCGGCAAATCCCCCGAGCAACTCCCCTGGCAGCAGAAGATCGAACGCCCCGGCGTCATGGAGCTGATCCAGCCCGAGCGCGTCACCGCAATGCTCGACGCATTTGCCGCCGCCCTGCAACGTGCGGGCGGACGAAAACATCACTTGCTAGCATCGTCGCCATGAAAGACATCCTCGTGCCGATTTCTCCCGGTGAGCTGCTCGACAAGATCACGATCCTGCGGATCAAGGCGGCGCGCATCGAGGATGCAACCAAGCGGGCAAATGTTCGCCTTGAACTGGAGCTGCTCGAGCAGACCTGGCGCACCGGCGTACCGAATGCCACCACCACGCTCGCGGATCAGCGCGCGCTGCAGGCCGTCAATGAATCGTTATGGGACATCGAAGATGAAATCCGTGACAAAGAAGCAGCGCAGCAGTTCGACGCACGCTTCATCGAGCTTGCGCGGACGGTCTATGTGACCAACGATGAACGGGCCGCGATCAAGAAGCGCATTAATCTGGCGCTCGGTTCGCGAATCGTGGAAGAAAAATCTTATAAACCGTACTGACTCCGCACTGTTGTTGGAATTAGGCCACGACTGGAGTTGGACTGACCTCTCGCGTGTATAGTGATTCCGACGCTGCGGGAACCAGAACGGCGAATTGCCGCAACCCCTGCGTCGGGTCTTTGCCTGTAATTGATTTAGGGGGTCTGTAATGTGGAAACTGCCTGCGCCGCCGCGTGCGGCGATTTTCGTGATCTTGCTGGTAACTTTTTCTGGCACGTCAACACTGATACATGCTCAGGCGCCGGCGCAGACTGCCGACGCAGGTGCTCTGACCGAAGTGGTGGTGACTGCTCGAAAGCGCAACGAAAGCCTGCAGGATGTGCCGATTTCAATTACGGCGTTCACGGCCGAATTGATCGAAGAGCGGGGAATCGAGAGCCTCTACGACCTCGCCAAGCTGACTCCAAACCTGTCCTTCAACCAGACCTACGGGCGTGCTTTCGATCGACCGGTCATTCGAGGCCAGAGCCAGATTCTCGGCGAACGTACGGTCTCGTTCGTCGTCGACGGCATCTATATCGCCGGCAACATGAGCGCTGACCTTGACGATCTCGAACAGGTCGAAGTCCTGAAGGGCCCGCAGGCGGCGAACTATGGCCGCGGTTCACTGGCAGGGGTCATCAGCTATCGAACGCGCAAACCGAGCCAGGAGTGGAACGGCCGGGCCTCGGTGACGATTGGCGACTATGGCAACGAAGAGGCATCGGGTTTCATCAGCGGTCCGCTGTTCAGCGACAAGTTGTCGTTCAAGCTCGGCGGCCGGCTCTACGACTTTGGCGGCCAGTACACCGCAGCCAGTAGCGGCAACACTCTCGTCCAGCTTGGCCAGGAAAAAACCAAACGGGTATCGGCTGCGCTGCGCTACGAGCCGACCGAGAATCTTGAGTTTCTGCTGCGGGCCTTTGCGAGTCAGAACAAGGACGGGCTCTACAACAACATCATCAGCAAGACCCTCAACTGCTTTACGACGGCCCCGGGCGCGCGCGGTGGCAGCTTCTGCGGCGAGCTGCCGGCCATACCGGTCAACGGTGGCGTTCAAGTCGATTTCGCCGACATTGCCCGCCAGGGTCATCCGGGCGTGACGCAGGACACCAACCTCTACAGCGGCGAGATGAACTGGGACGTTGCGCCCGGCACACTGACGGCGCTGGTCAGCTGGAACCGCCAGGACGAGGACTGGATTGTCGACGATTATCTGATCAATAACCCGGCGGGCAGCAATGCCTCCCAGGTGCCAAGCCCGACGATGACGATTGCGAACCCCGGCAATATCACCCGCCTGATCACGATTCGCGAATACCAGTCGCAGGAACTACGGTTCGCATCGAAGACCGACGGCGCCATCGATTGGCTGGTTGGTGTGTACAACTACACCCAGGACACCTCGGGCTTCAATGGGGGCCCGCGCTACAACATTCTTTCGATGGGCGTTCCGGCAGCCAGCAACACCGGCCCGGTTGGCACGCTTCGCCAAATCTCGCAGCCTATTTCGCCCTCTACGGTTGACAATCAGGCCGTGTTCGCGAGCGTCAGCTACGATCCGAGCGAAGACTGGCACTTCACGCTCGAGGGTCGCTACGCGAAGGACAAGCTGACGGCCGACAACGCCGTGCAGGTGGGCGGAAACTGCCAGCGCATCCTCGAGGTCGAGTTCAAGAGCTTCACGCCGCGCGTGACCGCACGCTATGACTTCGACCGTGACAAGAACGTCTATGTGTCGGTGTCGCAAGGCAACAAGCCGGGGGACTTCAACAGCTCCCTCTGCGCAGCGGCCATCCCCGCAGCGGAGTTCACGCGGCTGTCTTCGATCACACCGCTCGGCGTCAAGGAAGAACAAGCACTTAACTATGAGATTGGCTCGAAGATGCGCTTCTTCGACGGCCGGATGGCATTGGATGCAGCCATCTACTTCATTGACTGGACTGACCAGCAGCTGACCACCAGCCAGGTCTATACGAACACCAGCGGAATGTCGGCGAACATCTCGCTGACCGGCAACGCCGGCAAGACCGAAGTGACGGGTCTGGAGCTGAACTGGCGTTGGAAAATTAACCCCATGTGGGACGCCAACCTCGGCTACGGACTCGCTGACGCGAAGTTCACCGAGATCTGCGACGCCACTTACGCGGCACTGCTCGGCATTACGCTTGCGACCCAGCAGGCACCGTGTATCGCCGCGCCGGGCGTCGCGACGCTGACTGCGGATGCGTCTGGCTTTCAGACCGCCAACGCGCCAAAGCACACCGTCAACGCTGGCCTCGAGTTCACGATGCCGCTAACCGCTGACGGCTGGCGCTCCTTCTTTGCGCGTACAGACATGTCGTATCAGAGCGAGCGCTTTGCCGAGGTCTACAACCACGCCTCAACGGGCGCGACGACCCGTATCGACGCCCGACTCGGAGTGCAGGGCGACAACTGGCGCGTCGCGGCATGGATCAAGAATCTGACGGGCGAGCGCGATCCAGATTCCGTGGTCCGCTTCTTTGATCCCGACAGTGGCTTCCTGTTCACCCGCGCGTATCAGGTGCACTTCCCGAACGGACGAACCTTCGGTGTGACGGCGACAGTCGACTTCTGATTCCGGCGGTCTGCGGCGCGCTCAGTCGAGCGCGCCGCGGATCCGCTCGGCCACTGCGGCTGGAAACGCGTCGAACAGACCAAAGCTCCACTCGGGCGCATCGAGCAGTCGCGATTCCGGAATCAACGCAGCCGCCGCAGCACTCTGATCCCACAAGCCGTCACGCACCCTGATGACGGCGGTCGGCTGTCGGATCAGACGCAGCCGCGACTCCGGCTCGTACTGCTGCACAGCGGACATCGCCCAAGCCGCGCGCGCGCCCGCGCGCTGCTTCTCGGCAACGATCCGCGCCGCCTGTTCGAGCGACTGGCCCGGCGGCCTGACGCTCATCGTGCTGCGCCACTCGGCCAACAGCGCGGAACCGTCCTCGGTCAGCGCCGCGTCGACATTCAAGGTTGCCCGACTCGCCGCGCTGAACAACGGCATCGAGATCAGCACCAGGCGTCGAATTTCAGCCGGATAGCGCACCGCGCACTCCGCCGCAATCAGTGCACCGGTGTGATAACCGACCAGATCCACAGGTTCGCGTAGTTCTCCAATGAAGTCGTGCAGCGCGTCGCAGTAATCACCGAGCTGCGGCACATTCGCAGGCGGATCGGATTCGCCGTAGCCTGGCGTATCCGGCGCGTACACGACCCGATCCCTTGCAAGCTGCGGCAGCAATTCGCTGAACATCCGCCCCGACAGGGGAGTCTGGTGCAGCAATACGACGGGTGTGCGCAGACCGAATCCCGCGACCGGCGCCGCGCGCCGCAGATGCAACTGCCCGGTGCGCACCGGCACAAAACGCCGCTCGACCCGCACCGCAGCTGCGGCGGCAACCGGCACCGACTCACTTTGCACTGTCGGGCCGCGCTGATTGATCTCCAGCATGTGGCCATCGGGATCGAAGGCGAACAGGAATGTCGCCTGCCAGCGCAATCCGCCGGCGCCTTCGACTTCGTTGGTCTCGGGGGCACGGTAGATCGGCGTGCCGGCCTGCTGCATGCGCGCGTAGATTACGTCGAGCTGATCGGTTTCAATCATCAGCACCGTGGCGCCGGGTTGCAGCGTTTCCGGAGGCGCTTGCGCCGCGCGCGACTCACCGTACTGCAGCAGCCCCACCATGCCTATCCAGGGGTGGCGGCCCTTCATGATCACGAATCGTGACGGTGCGCCCACCGGCTGCCCCGATGGCAGGCTGCCTGCGGAGACCTTGCTGCGATTGTCGAGCCACAGCTCGAAGCCGAGCACGTCGCGATAGAAACGGATTGAGGCTTCGATATCGGCAACGATCAGTGTCGTGCGGCGCACGACCGATCCTGGCTCGCCTGCGGCTGTAGCGGTGGTAGCGCTGAACGTCGCGAGCAGTGCCAGCGTCGAGCCTAGCGCGAGTGCGCGCCAGCTATTTTTGCAGCGTGTACTCAGCACCGCAGTAGGGGCACTTGGCCCAGCCCGTCGCCTCGATCGGCAGGTAGACGCGTGGGTGTGAGTTCCATAGAGTCATCTGCGGCATCGGGCAGGACAACGGCAGGTCTTCCTCAGAGACCTGATACAGGTTCTGGGCGTTCGGCTGGATCAACGGCGCTTCGGTCGGACGCAACATGTCGAGATTATACGTCCACGGCGACGCTTGCATTCCAGATCGCGGTGACCTGCTCACGCTCCAGCATGAATTCGCTGTCCGGAACGACGGCCGGTGCATCCTGCAACGACCGACGATGACCGCGGGTGCGATAGGCGCGATAGGCCGCCACCAGCAGATCCACGTCGGACTGCGGCACCAGCGCCGCCGACGCCACGGATTCGAGCTGCCGGATCGTGTCGGAGAACATCACGATCGGCGGGTACTCACCGGCCCAGCGCAAGGCCCAGTACTGCGCCAGGAACTCGATGTCGGCGATGCCGCCGCGATCCTGCTTGAGATCGAACTCGCCCGCCTTGGATTTCGACAGTTCGCGTCGCATCCGCTCACGCATCTGGCGCACGTCCTCACGCAGGCTTTCACGGCGCACATGGCCGGTCACGATCTCGGTTCGCACCGCTTCAAAGACCGTCTGCAGGCCCGGATTGCCGGCCACAGCGCGTGCATGCAGCAGTGCCTGATGCTCCCAGGTCCACGCCTCGCTGCGCTGATACGCCGCAAACGCCTCGATCTGGGTAATGAGCATGCCGCCCTTGCCGCTCGGTCGCAGCCGCTGGTCGACTTCGTAGAGCCGACCGCCGGCTGAGTGCATCGCGAGGATATGCACGATGCGCTGTGCGAGACGCACGAAGAACACCTGGTTGTCGAGCGCTTGCTGCGCCGAGGTTTCCTGGCGTTCGCCTGCGGAGTCGTGCAGGAACACGAGGTCCAGATCCGAGGCATAGCTGAGCTCGCGGCCGCCGAGCTTGCCGTAGCCGACGGCGCAGACCCGCACGATGCGCCGCGCGCCCGCGTCGCCGCACATCGGCGTGCCGAACTGCGCTGTCATCTGCTGCCAGGCCTGCTGCATCGCCTGCTCGATGATCAACTCGGCAACGTCGGTCAGGAAGTCCGAAACCCGCATGATCGGAATGCGGCCCGACAGGTCGCCGATCGCGATCCGAAACACCGCCGCGCGCTTGAACTGGCACAGCGACTCGACCAGACGCTCCGGATCATCGTCCGCCGTACCGGCGAGACGATCGTGCAGCTCGGCGGCAAACTCCGCCCGCGATGGCGGAGTCGCCAGCAATCGCTCATCCAGCAACTCGTCCAGCAGCAACGGATGCGCGGCAATCTGCGTGCTGAGAAAATCACCCTGCGCACACACATCGACGAAGCGCTGCAGCGCCTGCGGGTTCTCGTTCAGCAGCGCAAAGTAGGCCGAGCGGGCACCGATCGCCTCGATGACGCGGACCAGGCGGCGCAGCACAGCGAGCGGCCGCTCGGCGGACTGGATCGCTGCGAGTAATGAAGGAACCAGCGCATGCAGGCGTTTGAGCGACGGCGTATCGAGCCGCCGCACCAGCGTGCCGCTGCGGAAATCAACCAGCAGCTGCGCGACCTTGCCGGATTCGTCCATGCCTTCGCGCTCAATCATTTGCGCGAGCGTCGGCGTGTCTATCGAATCGTCCCAGATCCCGTCCGCCAGGCTGCGCGACAGCGTTTCGATCACTTCGCCGGGGTCCGAGTCTTCGGCGTCATGATTGGGCCGAAACAGCAGTGCCTGGAATTCGCGTGTGACGCGGCGACGATGTTGATCCAGCACTTCGATCAGAGAGTTCCAGTCCGATACCCGCATCGCGCGGACCAGTCGTTCGCGATCGTCGGTGCGAACGGGCAACTCGTGCGTTTGTTCGTCGTGAAGCATCTGGATCCGGTTCTCGAGGTTGCGCAGATACTCGTAGGCCGATTCGAGATCCGAGACGCTCCGATCATTGAGCAGACGGCCACCCGTCAGCTGCGGCAGCACTTCGTACAGGCTCGGCGTCTGCAGCCGCTCGTCCTGCCCACCACGGATCAACTGTTGTGCCTGGACGACGAACTCGATTTCACGGATGCCGCCGGGCCCGAGCTTCAGATGATCCGCCATCTCGCGTCGCGCAACCTGTTTCTCGATCAGCTGCTTCATTTCGCGCAGCGACTCGAACACGCCGAAGTCGAGATAGCGCCGGTAGACGAAGGGTCGCACGACCGCGGCGTACAGCTGTTCGTAGTCGTCCTGGCCGCAGAGTGCGCGCGCCTTGACGTAGGCGTAACGCTCCCAGTCGCGTCCCTGCTGCATCAGGTAGTCCTCGAGCGCCGCAAAGCTGCAGGCGAGCGAGCCCGAATCGCCAAACGGCCGCAATCGCATGTCGACCCGAAAAACGACACCCTCCACGGTCGGTGCTGCCAGCAGTCGAATCAGCGTCTGGCCCAGTCGCTGAAAAAACTCCGAGTGGCTGACGGGCGTGGCGTGATCGGTCTCGCCGTTCTCCGGGTAAAGAAAAATCAGGTCGATGTCCGAAGAAAAATTCAGCTCACGGCCGCCGAGTTTGCCCATGCCGAGCACCACCATCGGCATCTCGCAACCGTCAGCGTGTCGCGGCGTTCCCCAATGCGCGGTCGTCGCGCGCCAGGCGTGAGCGTAGGCGAGCGTCACGGCCCGATCGGCAAAGGCGCTGAGGTCTTCGAGCGTCGCACGCAGCGTCGAACGACCGGTCAGGTCGCGCCACGCAATCCGCACCATTTCGCGACGCCGCCAGCGGCGCAACCACGTCAGGCAACTCGCCTCGTCAGCGTCCTCTGCGAGGGCTTCGCCATCCGGCAGAGACAGAGAATCGTCAGCCGTGAATCCGCAAGCCAGCGCAGACGCGCGCAGCAGGTCGGTGGCGAGCGTCGCATCGCGCTGCAGGGATTCAGCCACAAACGGACTGCAGGCCGAAACGTGTTCGAGTTCGCCAGGGTCGAGTGAAAGGCTATCATTCACGCTCGCATCATAAACGCTGTGCACTCAACGGAGCTCTGCATGTCGACGGTACTCATTACAGGTGCAAGCCGTGGCTTGGGCCTTGAATTCGCGCGCCAGTACGCGGCGGCGGGCTGGGACGTCATCGCCACGGCGCGCAGCCCCGCAACGGCCACCGAGCTCGCCGACGTCAAGCGGCGCGCCGCCGGCAATGTCACGATCGAAGCGCTGGACGTCGTCAATGCCGGACAGATCGGCTGGGTGGCAGGCAAGTACGCGGAAACGGCCATTGATGTGCTGATCAACAATGCCGGTACTCTGGGCCCGCGTGGCGCGGTCTACGATCTGATCCACCAGCAGTATTTCGGCAGCATCAACTACGACGCCTGGCGCGCGGTGCTCGAGGTCAACACGCTGGCGCCGATCCGCATTGCCGAAGCCTTTGCCGACCAGGTTGCGCGCAGCGAACAGCGCAAGATGGTCTTTATCTCGAGCACCGTCGGCTCGAACGTCGAGGGCAGCTATGACGTGTTTCCCTACTGCTCTAGCAAGGCCGCGCTCAACAAGTGCGTGACGATGCTCGCGCGAGCCACACATGACCGCGGCATCATCGCAACCGCGGTGTGTCCGGGACATGTCCGCACCGCCTTGGGCGGAGCAAGCGCCGATATGGAGGCCGCGGACAGCATTGCAGCGCTGCGCAAGCTGATCGCGCGGCTGACGCTCACAGAGTCAGGCAGCTACCTGCGACACAATGGCGAGACGATCGCCTGGTAGCGCTGCGAGCCTGCTACGGCCGGGTAACCAGTACCTTCTTGACCCAGCCCGTGGCGGCGCTGCTCTGCACGTTCAGGAAGCCATCCTTCTCGGGCCCGATCACCACCAGCTCGGCATCGCGCGCCAGCGTCGCAACCACCTTGCTGCCGTCGGTCGCACCCGCCAACAGCTTGACGTTGGCGATCTTGGGCATCACGACGTCGCCTTCGTTGAAGACTTCACCGGCGACCATGCGTTTGCCGGCTTCCTGCTTCAGCGTGCCGACATCGCGCTGCAGGCTTTCGTCGCTGCGAACCACGCTAACGATCTTGTTGTAGTTGTCCATGAACGCCGCGGCGATGATCTTGCCCTCGTTGGTATTGCCGTAGCCGCCACCCACGGCGCCGCCACCGCCGCCGAACAGCGCGGCACCGAGCCTCAGGTCTGCCTTGCGGGTGCTGCCCTCGGCCGACGCCACCTGCACGCTGGAGCGCGCGTCAGACAGCAGCATGCTGGTCTGGGCTTCCTTGAACTTCAGGCCGCCAGCCACGGCACCCAGCAACGGATTTGATCGCGACAGCAAGCCGCCGATCGCACCGCCCACTCCGCCGGCATTGCCTTCCGAGAACTGCACAGCCGGGGTCAGGATGAAATCCGCAGTGACCATTTGCCCGCCGCCCATGTTCGAGCCGGCGCGAGTCTGCCCGGCCGAAGCAAGTTCGCGTTCCTGCATCGCGTTCTGCAGCCCAATGCCACGCTCCACGACGATGAAACAATTGGATTGCTGGATCATCATCCGGACCAGCGCAACCGGCGAAGACAGGCCGTAGCTCGAAAGGCGCTGCATGATGAAGTCCTGCGGTTCCACGACCGCCACCGCACCCATCGGCTTGTCGCACTTCTCGACGCCAGAGTCGCCGGTCGAGCCGGACGTGCCCGCCGCACCGGTCACCGCACCGCTGCCCTTGCCGGGCTTGTAGCCGGTGACGCCCTTGGTCTGATCCTGCGCTGCTGCGCCAGTTGCGATCGTCAGCAGCAGGACCGCCAGCAATGACTTTTTCATCGTCGAAACTCCGTCCCGATAGTGACCCCGGAGCCGATTCTAGCGCAAACGGAGTCCCGGCCTAGCGGGTCGCAGGCTTGCGGAACTTCAGCGTCAACCGGTCGCTGTAGCCCTTGATGCTGTCGCGGCCCGTGTCGTACTTGAGATCGTCATCGACCCGATAGTGCAGGTCGCTGAAGTCCACCAGCTCAAAGCCGGCCGCCTGCACTTCCTTGATGACCAGCACCGGGTCGATACGACGCCAGTTCTCAACGGTGCCTGGCTCGTTGTGGCGACGGGTGTGGTCGACGATGCCGTAGATGCCGCCCTTGCGCAGCATCTTGAATGCCTGCTGGTTCAGCAGCGCACGGGTCGCTGGCGTCATGTTGTGGTAGTTGCGGAACGTCAGCACCATGTCGACGTCCTTGGCAGGGATGTCGATCGAGTCGGCCATGAAGACCCCGAACTGACCCGAGGGCTTGAGGTCCGCTTTGGCGTCGACGATCTGGACCTTGTCGAGCTTCCATTCCTTGAGCCGCGGCTCGAGCCGTGACGCACCAATCGCCAGCGACAACTTGCCGCTGTCGGCCAGCACCTGACCGAGAATCTTTGTATACCAGCCGCCGGCAGGTAGCAGCTCGACCACGTGCATATCAGGCGTCAGCCCGAAAAACTCCAGCGTCTGTGCCGGTTTGCGCTCGCGCGCATCGCGGGCGCGCTCCTCGGGCGTGCGGATATCGCTGGCGAGCGCTGTCTCAACGCGCTGCACGATGTCGCTTTTCGGCACTGCCGCTTGCTGCGCGGCCAGTTGGCCGGCGGCGAACGTTGCGGCGGTCACGAACAGAGTCAGGATCAGAGCATGGGGCGGGTTCATACGGAGCTCCTCAGGAAAGACTGGCAGGTGCGCAAACGATCGCGAGTCTGCGTTGCCCTAACCCAGCTTTCAAGCATCGCTGGCAATATCGTTCTTCTCAATAGAACTATCCCTGTCATTAATTGCACTGGATAGAATTACGGCCCGCTTCTAGACTGCCCGCCGTTCAAGTGCTGGAGCCCGTGATGCCCGGATTCGATCTGCTGATGCAGAACCTGCTGTCACCGATCGTGCTGGCCTTCGTGCTCGGCATCATCGCGGGTCTGATCAAGAGTGAACTCGAGCTGCCGGACGCGGTCCTGAAGCTGCTGGCGATCTATCTGCTGTTCTCGATCGGCCTCAAGGGCGGCACGGAGCTGTCACAGGTCAGCTTCGCGGAGATCGCCGACCTGCTCGGCTTGACGATCGCGCTGACCATCGCAATTCCGATCGTCTGCTTTTATGTGCTGCGCAAACTCGGTCGCTTCGACACATCAAATGCCGCCGCAGTGGCTGCGCACTATGGCTCGGTCTCATCGGTAACCTTCTTCGCCTCGATCACGTTCGCGAAGGCGATGAATACGCCCAGCGAGGGCTACATGACCGCTGTTGTGGCGCTCATGGAGTGGGGGGTGGTCGTCGCGCTGATGCTGGCGCGCTGGAACATGGGCAAGGAACAGGGCACGGCCAGCATCGGATCGCTGGTCGTCGACACGCTGCGGGGCCGCGGCATCATCCTGCTGACCGGCGGCATGCTGATCGGCCTGTTATCGGGGCCGCGGGGCTGGATCCAGATCGCGCCATTCTACGACGGGCTGTTTCGCGGCATCCTGATGCTGTTCCTGCTGGAGATGGGCATGACGGCTGCACGGCAGTTCCGCTCCTTCGCACAGGTCGGCGTGTTCATGACGTCGTTCGCGGTGATCATGCCGATCGTTCTCGGTCTGACGGGAGTCGCGCTCGGCCACCTGATCGGCCTGTCGATTGGCAGCTCGTTCGTACTCGGCGCCGTGTGCGCAAGCTCCTCTTACATTGACGCGCCGGCTGCCTGTCGCGCCGCGCTGCCGCAGGCCAATCCTGGCATCTACCTGACCGCGTCGCTCGGCGTGACCTTCCCGTTCAACATCGTGATCGGGCTGCCGATCTACTATCAGTTCGCGCTCTGGCTCGGCTCAAGCTGAACACCACTGCGTCGACTTCACGAGCTGCATGACAGCATCGAGCAGCCTGGCTTGTGGCGTGCCCAGTCCGGGCGCAGCGCGGCATAGGACTCCCGCCCCGGCTGCTCTTCGTAAGGGTGGCGCATGACATCCAGCGTGGTTTCGAGCAGCGTGATATCACCCTGTTCAGCGGCGTCGATCGCCAGCTGGGCCAGATAGTTGCGCAGCACAAAGCGCGGATTGACCGCATTCATCCGCGCGGCGCGCTCCGCCTCTGGCAGTTGGTCGGCCAAGCCGCGCAGCGCGTAACGCTGCAGCCAGCCGGCAAGCGAGCCCTGCTCAGCGTCGCGCAACGCGTCACGGTAGAAGGCTCCGGACAACAGACTGGCATCGGGCGCAGAAAGATCGACGCCTGCCAGGGCGCGGAAGAACTCCGTCATGTCGACTTCCGCGCGTTGCATCAAGTCGAAAATCTCGGTGACCAGCGCGGCATCTTCTGGCCGCCACGCTGCCCAACCAAACTTTTGAGCCAGCATCGCTGGCATACGACGCTCGTACTCGGCATCGAACGCATCCGTGGCTTCGCTCAGGACCCCTGCTGGCCACTTGAGCGCGGCGAGCGCCTGCACGAGCCGCTCGAGATTCCAGCGTGCGATCGCAGCCTGGCGACCGTAACAATAGCGACGGCCCGTCGCATCGGTGGTGTTTGGCGTCCACCCGGGGTCGAAATTCTCTAGCCATCCGTAAGGGCCGTAGTCGATCGTCAGGCCGGCAATCGACATGTTGTCGGTATTCATGACGCCGTGGACGAAACCGACTCGCATCCACTCGACGATCAGCCTTGCGGTGCGCGCGCCCACTGCCGTCAACCATTCAGACAGGCGCGCATCGCCGCTGCTGCGTATCTCGGGGAAATCCCGGTCGATCGTGAACTCGACCAGCTGCGCCAGCAGTGCGTGCTCGCCGCGCGAGGCAAAGATCTCGAAGTGCCCAAAGCGGGTGAACGTCGGCGACACCCGGCAGACGATCGCGCCGGGCTCTGTCCGCGCGTTGCCGTCGTAGAACATGTCACGCAGTACCGCTTCGCCAGTCGCGACCAGACTCAGCGCACGGGTGGTCGGTATGCCCAGATGATGCATCGCCTCGCTGCACAGGAACTCGCGCACGGAAGAACGCAGCACGGCCCGGCCATCGGCCATTCGCGAGTACGGCGTGCGGCCGGCGCCCTTCAGCTGCAGCTCCCAGCGTTCGCCGCGCTGATTGATCAGCTCGCCAAGGCCGATCGCCCGACCATCGCCGAGCTGCCCAGCCCAGTGACCGAACTGATGGCCGCCGTAGCAGGTCGAGTAGGTCTGCATGCCCGGCAGTGTGCCGTTGCCGGACAGCGCCGCCAGCAGCTCAGACGAGTTCAGGTCGCCCGCAGTGAAATCCAGCGAGGCAGCGACCTCAGCCGACCAGGCGAGCAGCCGCGGCGCAGCGACTGGCGTTGGCGCAACGGTCGACCATGCCGCACCACGCACCTGACGCGGTTCGCTCGTTGCGGCCAGATCACCCGGGAGTTCGTGCACCCAGCGATTGTCAAAATGAAGCGTTCTCACAAGTTCGCCGGACCGTAAACAAGGAACACCGGGGCATTCTAACGGCTTCTTCGAGTGCGACGTCGCGACACCGGGCAGCGGTCATTGCGAACTGCGGGAAAGTGACAGCGGCTGGCGCACAGGTCAAAAAAATCAATCCCAATGGAGCGAGTCTTCTGCCGGACAAGCTGGGAACGATGCCGGGAAGCCGGCATGGGCGGCTACCGGCCGGGCACTGGCAGGGAACCACCCGCAGCCTGATGAGGCAATCTGCTATCTTTTCGGGCCCGTCAACCAGTGACTGCCCCGATGTTTCCGCAACTGATCCCCCTGGTCGAGAATCGTCGCTTCCAGTTCGGCATCCTTGCGCTGATCGTCATCAACGCGATCACGCTCGGGCTCGAGACCTGGCCTGCGGCGATGCAGACTGCCGGTCCGCTGATTCTCACCATCGACCGCTTCGCGCTGATTGTATTCACGATCGAAGTGCTGCTGCGCCTGCTCGCGCACGGTACGAAGTTTTTCCGCGACCCGTGGAGCGTGTTCGATTTCCTGGTGGTCGGCATCGCGCTGGTTCCGGCCGGCGAGGGCTTCGCGGTGTTGCGCGCACTGCGCGTGCTGCGGGTACTGCGTCTGATTTCAGCGGTGCCTCGCATGCGCATGGTCGTGCAGGCGCTGCTGACGGCGATTCCGGGAATCAGCTCGATCGTCGCGCTGCTCGGACTCATCTTTTATGTGTCGGCCGTGATGGCAACCAAGCTGTTTGCGCCGGGCTTCCCGGAGTGGTTCGGCACGATCGGCAAGAGCGTCTACTCGCTGTTCCAGATCATGACCCTCGAGAGCTGGTCGATGGGCATCGTTCGGCCCGTGATGAAGGTCTATCCGTTCGCCTGGGCGTTTTTCGTGCCGTTCATCCTGATCGCGACCTTCATGATCCTGAACCTGTTCATCGCAGTCGTGGTCAATGCCATGCAGTCACAGAACGAGGCCGAGAGAATCGCTGACGAGCAGATCGCGCACGACGAGCGCGGTCAGATCCTGGTCGAGCTGCGCGCGCTGCGGGGGGACATTGCAGAATTGCGCGAGAAACTGCGCAGCGTCGAGCCGCCGCCTAGATCCGGATGACCGTGTCGCTGACCGGATGCAGCGGCTCCGCGCCACTCGCCGTGATCAGCATCAGGTCTTCAAGGTGCGCAGTGCCTCCGATTCCCGCCTGCATGACGGGGCGTGACCGGCCATGGTCAGGGTCTCGCGCCCGAGCGCTCTGATCTCTAGCGTATCCCAGCCCCGTGAGATCGCATTCGTTGCCTGCTGCTGGGCTGGGTGCGATCACGGCTGAGCAGCGCTTAAACGTTCGAGCGCACAAGCCCGCCCAGCTGCAGGCGTTCCATGACGTCGAAGGCGCGCTCCAGATCCATGGGCGGCGCTTCTTTGAGCACGGTTGCGGCATGGGAGCCTGATGACAGGCGACCCGCAACAGAAGGTGTTTGCGAAGGAGAAGTCACGCAGCCAGTCGCAAGCGCTGCAACACGGACCAGTGCGGCTGCCTTATCGATCTACCTGCCAACCCACGCATCCCGCCGAGAGTAGCAATCCGCTTCGATCACCTCAGGGGTGGATCACCGGCTCAGATCCGTTGCACGACCATCGCCGTGCCGATGCCGGCGCCGCCGGAGATTGCGACCAGCCCGAATTCGCGATCCTGCCGCTCGAGCTCTTCAATCGCCGCGCCCAGCAGAATCGCCCCGGTCGCGCCCATCGCATGACCCTGCGCGATGCAGCCGCCGTTGACGTTGACACGCTCGGGATCGAGCTCAAGGTCGCGCCGGAACTTCAGCGCCACCGCCGCGAAGCTCTCGTTGAACTCCACGACTCCGATCTCGGCAGCAGGCAGGCCCGCGCTGCGGAGCGCGCGCTCGGCGGCGCGCTGCCCGGCCGTGAGCATCACGATGGGCTCGGCCGCCACTTCCGCGAACGAACGGATCCTGGCGCGCGGCGCCATGTCGAGGCGCTGGGCCATCTCGAGTGAGCCGATCAGCAGCAGCGCTGCGCCGTCGGCCATTGCCGGCGCGCTGGCCACGGTGTGCAGGTGACGAATCGCAGGCAACTGCGGATAGCGCTGCAGCGCGACCGCATCCCCGCCCGCCGCGCCGGCTTCCGCGAACGCCGCAGGCAGAGCCGCGAGCTTCTCGGCCGAGAGCGTCGCGCGCACGTTCTCATCCCGATCGAGCAGCACCTCACCGTCGACGTTTCGCACCGCGCACAGCGAGCGCAGATAGCGCCCGTCTCGCTCGGCGAGCGCGGCGCGGCGATGGCTCTCGAGCGCCACACCATCCAGCGCTTTGCGGCTGAATCCTTGCAGGGTTGCGACCAGATCCGCTGCAACACCCATGTGCACGAAGCCGGTGCTGCGACGGATCGCCGGATCCGAATACCATGCGCCGCCGTCTGACATCATCGGCACCCGCGACATCGACTCCACACCGCCACCGATGGCCAGTTGCGCACTGCCAGCATGCACACTCTGGGCAGCCACGCCACAGGCGCTGAGCCCTGACGCACAAAAGCGATTGAGCGTCATCCCTGCAACGCCCTGATCCCAGCCTGCGTGCAGCAACGCAATCCGCGCGAGATCCGCGCCCTGCTCACCGGTCTGGGTCACACAACCGAGGATCAGATCCGCGACGTTCGCCGTCTCGAGCGCATTGCGATCTGCGAGCGTCACGAGTAATTGCCGCAACAGCTCGATCGGCGCCACGCCGGCGAGCGAACCTTTGTCGCGTCCCAGACCGCGGGGCGTCCGAACGTAATCGAGTACGTACGCGTCCATGGATGTCTCCTTAGCCGACGATGAAGCTGACCGTGGTGGTCGCGGCACCACCGATGTTCAGCGTGCCGAAGCGGCGCGCGCCCTCGACCTGACAAGCCTCGGCGGCACCACTGACCTGGCGCGCGGCATCGAGCAGCATCCGCACGCCCGTGGCGCCGACGGGATGCCCGAGCCCGATCAATCCGCCGCTCGGATTGATCGGCAAGCGTCCGCCCGGCGCAATGTCGCCGGCTTCGATCGCCTGCCAGCTCTGACCCGGCGGCGTCAGGCCCAGGTGGTCGATCGCCATGTACTCGGTGGTCGTGAAGCAGTCGTGTACTTCGAACCCGTCGACCGCTTCGATGCCGGGCAGTTGCGCGCGTCGCAGCGCGTCCTCGATCGTCCGACGAACCTCGGGGAACACGTAGGGAGCGGCGCGACTGGCCCGCAGGCGTGGCTCGATCGCCATCGCCGCGGTGCGATGCCCCCAGCCGAGGATCCGCGGCACGCTCTGAAGCGTGCGACCGCGCTGGCCGGCCCAATCGCGCGCACGCGCTTCAGAGGCCAGCACCACCATGGCCGCACCATCGGTGATCTGGCCGCAATCCTGCTTGCGGATGCGCCCTTCGATGACGGGGTTGAGCTCATCGTCGGCTTCGAAGCTGCCGGCCTCGAACTGCCAGCGTCGCGTCTGCGCATTCGGGTTGCGCTGCGCGTTGGCGAAATTCTGCTGCGCAATCGCCGCCAGATGCTGTCGCTTGAGTCCATAGCGTTCGTCGTACTCTTCAGCGAGGCGACTGAACACATGCGGCCACGGAAAGCGCACTGCCTGGCATTCATGGCCCGCCCACATCGCCGGCTGACCAATGTGCTGCGCCGCGATCTCCCCAGACACGTTGCGCATCTGCTCGATGCCGAGCACGGCAATCAGGCCATAGCGCCCGGCCTCGATGTCGGCCGCCGCAGCCAGTACCGCGAGGCTGCCGGAGGCACAGGCGCCTTCGTGCCGCGCCGCTGGCACCCCGGCAAGAGCCGGATGGGTCTGCGCAAACAACCCGCCCAGATGGCCCTGATGACAGAACAACTCGCCGGCGAAGTTGCCGATATGCGCGGCTTCGATCGCGGCCGGCTCCAGCGCGATCGAATCGAGCGTCGACTCGACGGTGACCCGCATCGCGTCGAAAAGATCGAGGCCTTCACGAGCCCAGTTCAGGGCAAAGTCGCTTTGCCAGCCGCCGAGCACGAAGACCGGCGGCGACATCAACCCGCTGCCAGCACCGCAAGCTCGGCGCGGATGACCTTTCCCATCGGATTGCGCGGCAAACTCGACGCGATAACCAGCTTCTCCGGCAGCTTGTACACTGCGGCGCCGCGCTCGATCAGAAAGTCGCGGATCGAATCGAGTGAAACCTCCGCTCCCGGCTTGGGCACTGCGACGACGCAGACCCGCTCACCCATGATCTCGTCCGGACAGCCGGCGGCAGCCGCTTCGAGCAAGGCCGGATGCCCGGCCAGCAGGTGTTCGAGTTCGTCGGGAGAAATCTTCATGCCACCGCGGGCGATGATCTGCTTGGATCGTCCGACATAGCGATAGAAACGCGGCAGCTCACCGCTGCCCGCAATTTCGAACACATCGCCGGTGCGATAGAACCCGTCGGCCGTGAACGCCGCAGCGTTCAGTTCATCCGGACCGATGTAACCCGCGAACACGCTGGGACCGCGCACGACCAGCTCACCTGGCTTACCGGAAGACTCGATCTCGAGGCCCGACTCGGTATCAATCAGCTTGGTCTCGATCATCGCGGCGATGCGCGCATCCCAGGCAATCCCGGCGCGACCGAAACGCGGAAAGTACTGCGCGCGATCGGCCGGGTCTGGCGCCTCGGCCGGGCCACTGACCAGCGAGACGCCCTCGTTCGAGCCGAACAGGTTCACGATCTCGATGCCGAAGCGATCGCGATAGCCACGGATCATCCAGTCGGACAGCGGTGCCGAACCGGATCCGATCGAGCGCAGGGAACTCAGGTCGGCGGCCGCGAGCAGCACCTCGTTCTTCAGCAGCATGTTCAGCACCGCCGGCGGCGTCACCGTATACGTGATCCGTTCGCTGACGATCTGCTGCAGAAACACCGGCAGATCGAGCGGATGATGCAGATGCAGCGTGCAGGCAGCGTGCAGCCAGCTCGTGAAGCAGCCGCCGATGCTCGCCATGTTGACCAGCGGAAACGGACTCAGCAGCCGGTCATCGCGCCCGATGCCGGTCGCGTCGAAGTGCGCCCAACTGATGGCGATCCACTCGTTGTGCGTGCGCGGCACGGCTTTTGGCACGCCCTCGGTCCCCGAGGTCCAGCAGATCGTGTAGATATCATCCGCGTCCGCCCCGGATTCCGCCGCGCCGCTGCGCTCGGTCGCGGCTGCTGACGAGCAGAGCGCATCGATGGAACGAGCGCCGGAAGGCAGCTCGCGACCAAACGCGTAAACGGGAATCGCACCCGCGGCGCATTCGAGCGCCAGCTGCACCGGACTCGTGTCCTTGAAGCGGGCCGTGGTCAGGATCGCTTTCGGAGCCAGCAGCTCGATCGCGTGGCGCAGCTCGAACTGCCGCGCCAGCATCGACAGCGGGCTCAGCGCGATCCCCAGGCGCGCACCAGCCAGATACACGGCCACATGCTCCCACACGTTCGGCAGCTGTGTGATGAGCCGATCACCGCGAGCGAATCCCGCCGCACGCAATACCTGGCAAAGCACCTCCACTTCCGTCTCGAGCTGCGCAAAGCTCAGCCGGCCCACAGCGCCGTCTGTCAGCGACTCGCGATTCGGTGGATCGACCAGCGCCAAGTGCTCCGGCCGCTCCGCGACACAACGACGGAACAGGTCGTCGAGCGTTGTATCGGACCACCAACCGCGGGCGCGGTACTGCTTGGCCAACTTTTGGTTCGTGCGTGGCATGGCTGCATTCTAGCCCGACGGCCAAGCTATGATCCCAAGTCCATGGGCTACCCTCGGCATCGCGATCGACTTGGCGCCCTGCGGCCGCGCCTCGCCTTGCCGCTGATCGCCGCGCCGATGTTCCTGGTCTCGGGGCCCGATCTGGTACTGGCGGCCTGTCGGGCTGGCGTGATCGGTTCATTCCCGTTTCCGAACGCCCGCACGCTCGAAACCCTGCAAGCCTGGTTGCAGCGCATCACCACAGCGCTGGCCGCGCCCGATGCGGCCAGCGCCGCGCCCTGGGCCGCGAACCTGCTCCTGCACAGCTCCTACGATCGCTTCGATGCGGAGCTTGCACTGGTCAAACAGTATCGGCCGCCGATCGTGATCACGGCGCTGGGCAGCCCGGCGCGGGTCGTGGCTGCCGTGCAGGGCTATGGTGGACTCGTGCTGGCCGATGTCAGCAGCCTGGCACTCGCGCGCAAGGCCGCCGCGACCGGTGTCGACGGACTGGTGCTGGTTTGCGCCGGTGCCGGCGGCCACACGGGCAGCCTGTCGCACTTTGCCTTTCTGCCTGCGGTGCGCGAGTTCTTCGACGGCCTCATCGTACTCGCCGGCAGTATCGGCGACGGCTATGCGTTGCACGCCGCTGAAGTGCTCGGCGCGGACCTGGCGTACATGGGGACGCCGTTCATCGCCACCCAGGAGAGCCTGGCGGTGCCGGCCTACCGGCAAATGGTCGTCGACTCCAGCAGCGAGGACCTGGTGCTGACCAACGCCTTCACGGGTGCCAATGCCAGCTACCTTCGCGCTAGTATCGAGGCGGCCGGGCTGGACCCTGCCACGCTGCAACCGCGGCCGGGCATGGACCTGTCCGGGTCGCAATCGAAGATCAAGGCCTGGAAGGACATCTGGTCCGCGGGCCAGGGTCTCGGGTCGATCCACGCTGTCGAGCCGGCAGCTCAGTTGATCGCCCGGGTCGCACAGGAATACCAACGGAGCCGGTCATGAACGCGACAAGTCTCGACGCTACCGCCCTTGAACAGTCCTTTGCCGCCACCGGCAACCCCTACCTGAAGGGTGTGTATGGTCCCGTGTTCGAGGAAATCGACGGACTGAATCTCAAACCTTCGCACGGCGCCATTCCCGACGATCTGACCGGCGTCTACCTGCGCAACGGCCCGAACCCGCGCTGGCCGGCACGGGGCCGGCACCACTGGTTCGACGGCGACGGCATGCTGCACGCGATCGAGATTCGCAACGGTCGCGTCAACTATCGCAATCGCTGGGTTCGCACCCAGGCCTTTGAACAGGAGACGCGCGCCGCCGGCAGCCTCTGGCCCGGTCTGATCGAGCGACCGGACCGCACGCTGGGGCAGGCCTGGGGCGCGGACCTGTGGCTCAAGGACGGCGCCAACACTGACGTCAACATGCACGGCGGATCGGCCGTCGCGACGTTCTATCAGTGCGGGCTGCCGTATCGCGTCGATCCGGTGTCGCTCGAGACACAAGGCGCCATCGATCTACCGGCGCTCGGCGCGCGCTCGATGTCCGCCCACAGTCGCGTCGACGCGCACAGCGGCGAGTTCCTGTTTTTCGATTACGCCGTGAAGCCCCCGTACATGACTTACGGCGTGCTGGCCGCCGACGGCAGCCTGCGGCACTTCGTGCCGATCGAACTGCCCGGCCCCCGTTTACCGCATGACATGGCGTTCACCGAACGCTATTCGATCCTGATGGACCTGCCGCTGTTCTGGGATCCGGCGCTGCTGCCGCGCGACATTCACAAGGTCGGCTACTACCCGGAACTGCCGAGCCGCTTCGGCGTGCTGCCGCGCTATGGCGCCAGCGATTCGATCCGCTGGTTCGAGGCCGAACCCGGCTACCTCTACCACGCGATCAATGCCTGGGAAGAAGGCGACGAGATCGTCATGGACGGCTGCCGGATGCAAAGCCCGGTGCCGCGCGGCTCGGGCGAAGGCGGCGAACTGGCGCGCATGATGGCCTGGCTGACGATGGATGCGCGCTTGTACCGCTGGCGCTTCAACCTGAAGACCGGCAAGGTCAGCGAAGGCTGGCGCGACGATCTGATCTGCGAGTTTCCGAGCATGGACGCCCGCGCGATGGGGCGGCGCTCGAAATACGCCTACGCGATGCAGGTCGCACCGGAGCCGACGCTGCGCTTCGAAGGCCTGATCAAGTACGACACCGATAGCGGCGCCGCCGAGACCTGGACGTTCCCGGACGGGGCTTATGGCAGCGAGGCGCCGTTTGCGCCGCGGGACGGCTCGCGCGCCGAGGACGACGGCTACCTGCTCAGTTTCGTGACCGACCAGCGCGGCGAGCACTCGGAACTGCAGATCTTCGCCGCGACCGATGTCCGACATGGCCCGGTCGCGCGCGTGCCGCTGCCGCAGCGCGTACCGGCAGGCTTTCACGCCTGCTGGGCGACGGCGGCGGATCTCGGGCCGAGCCGCTAGCGCTACGCAGAGTCCATGAGTCTGTTCGACAAGCACGCGGCGCTGCTGACTGCGGCACGCGCGGCCTGCCGCGATCGCAGCTACTTCTCGCCGTTCCCCGAAGTGCCGCAGAAATACCCGGCGCATGAAGCCGCGGCCACTGACGGCGAGACCTGGTTCCGCGGGCAGCTCGGCCAGCGCTTCGAACTGGACCTGCCGGGCGTTCGCGATGAGATCGGTCTCGAGGTCTCGCCCTATACCCGACAGCCGCTCGGCATTCGCTACCCGCGCGCCGCGCTAAACTCGCTGTTCGATGCCGCACGCGCAGCCCTGCCCGGCTTGCGCGATGCCGGGATCGAAAACCGGGTCGGAGCCTGCCTGGAAATCATCGATGCGATCTACCGGCAGCTGTTCGCCCTGCTGCCGGCGGTCATGCACACGACCGGCCAGAGCCGCGCGATGAGCTACGCCGGCAGCGGCACGAACGCGCTCGATCGCGGCATCGAAGCGATTGTCCATGCCTACGAAGCCATGGCTGCGATCGCGCCGCGTGCTCGCTGGGAGCGGGATTTCGGCTCGGCGCGCATTGCGCTCGACAAGCAGTACCGCCTGGAACCGCGCGGCGTGGCCGTATGCTTCACCTGCGCGACCTTTCCGACCTGGAACGCACTGCCGTCGATGCTGGCGAGCCTCGCCACCGGCAATCCGGTCATCGTCAAGCCGCACCCGCACAGCGTGCTGCCGATGGCGTTGATCGTGCGGATCGGCCGCGAGGTGCTGGCACGCGCCGGGCTGCCGCGCGATGCACTGCTGCTCGCACTCGACACGCCGGAGCAACCGATCGGCAAGCAGCTGATCAGGCATCCGGCGACCTCGATTGTCGACTTCACAGGCAGCGTCGGCTTTGGCCGCTGGGTCGAGCGCAATGCGTGGCCGGCACTCGCCTTCACCGAGACCGCGGGCGTCAATACCGTCGTGCTCGACTCCTGCGAGAATCTTGATGCGGTGCTGCGCAGCCTCGCAATGAGCCTGAGCCTGTTCTCGGCGCAGATGTGCACCAGCCCGCAGAATCTGTTCATCCCGCGCCGCGGCGTCCTCGAAGCCGGGCGCCGCATTCCCTACGAAGAAGTGGTCGCTCGCCTGGTCACGCAGCTGGGGGAACTGACGGCTGAACCGCGCCGCGCCGCCGGCATCCTGGCCGCCATCCAGTCCGCGCAGACGCTGCGGCTGGTCGAAACGCTGACCAGCGAGATCGAAGGCCGCGGGCGCGTACTGCGCGCGTCGGCAGCCTATGCGCACCCGGAGTTTCCGCAGGCGCGTACCGCCTCGCCCGCCTTGCTCGAGATCGGCCGCGGCCAACAGCGCCTCTACCGCGGCGAGCGCTTCGGCCCGGTTTCGTTCGTGATCCCGGTGCGGGACGCCCGTGCGGGCTTGCGGCAGGCGACCGCTGATGTCCGGCGTGTCGGTGGCCTCACAGCGTTCGTGTATTCGACAGATCCCGGCTTTCTGGCCGATGCGACCGCCGCCTATGCCCAGGCCGGCGCCCAACTGACCTGCAACCTGACCGGGCCGATGCCGCTGAACTTCGCCGCGGCCTATAGCGATTACCACGTGACCGGCCTGAACCCGGCCGGCAATGCCTCGCTGACCGATGCCGCCTTCGTCGCCGGCCGGTTCCGCGTTGCGCAGATGCGACAACCTTCTGCAAACCGTAACGGCGGTGTATAAACGAACTGCTGAGTACTGGATTCGAAACTTACTGAGGGGGAGTTTCTGATGAGAGAAGCAAGGATGTGGCCCGCGCTCGCGTTGCTGCTGAGCCCTGCTGCGCTGGCGCAGGCGCAACAGGAATCGGTGGCGGTGCTCGAAGAAGTGATCATCACCGCGCAGAAGCGCGAAGAGTCACTGCAGGATGTGCCCATCTCCGTCAGCGCCATCGGCGGCGAGAAGCTCGCCGAAGCCGGCGTGGTGAGGCTCGACGACCTGAAGGCCTATGTGCCGAATCTGCAGGTCACCGAGACTGGCATTGCCAACAATTTCTACATCCGCGGCATCGGCTCAGGGCTCAACCAGGGCTTCGAGCAATCGGTGAGTCAGTATGCCGACGGCATCTATCGCGGCCGCGGCCACCAGTCGCGCATGCCCTTCCTCGATCTGCAACGCGTCGAAGTGCTGCGCGGTCCGCAGCCGATCCTGTTCGGCAAGAACGCGATCGCCGGCGCCGTGAACCTGATCAGCGCCAAGCCGGGCAGTGAGTTCGAGGGCATGGTCCGCGCGCTGTACGAGAACGAACTCAACGAGCAGTCCGCAGACGTCGTGCTGTCCGGGCCGTTCACCGAGACGTTTGGCGCACGCCTCGCGGTCCGCTACCGCGAGTCCGACGGCTATACGCGCAATCTGACGCTTGCCCGCGATGAGCCGAGCCGTGATGAACTCGGCGGGCGATTGACTTTCCAGTGGGAGCCGAACGATCGCTTCGACGCGACGCTGCGCATCGAAGGCGGCAGCTTTGATGTCGTCGGCCGGCAGGTCGAGATCTTCGGCGAGCGGGGGGCCGCGCCGCTGCTGCGCCCGAGCGCGACGGTAGCGGGTGGCACGACGACCAATCCGTTGCCGGGCACGGCGGGGCTCACCTACGGGCAGATCCTGCGCACTGTGCTCGGTCAGGACGCCGGGGGGGTGCTCAACAACACGATCGATGGCCAACGTTCTTCCAATGGCGAGTTCAGCAACCTCGACAACGAGGAAGTCGGGCTGACGATGAACTTCCAGATCGGCGGCCTGACGCTGACCTCCGTCACCGGCTACAGCGCCTACAAGCTGGATGAAACCTGCGACTGCGATTTCACCGGCGCCAACGTGTTCACGGCCGGCATCACCGAAGACTTCGATCAGGTCAGCCAGGAACTGCGGCTGACTTCGCCGACCGATCAGCGCGTCTCATGGATCGCGGGTCTGTTTTACCAGGACTACGATCTGGAAGAGACCGACTACGCGTTCTTCCCCGCCAACAGCACCGTGGTGACGGTCATCAATCTGAACCCCGGCTTGCCGATGGGCGCGGGCACCCTGTTCGGAAACACGTCCAACCCGCGTCTATTCACCCAGGACAGCGAGTTGTTCGCCGCGTTCGCGCAAGCCACCTGGAACGTCACTGACCAGTTTCGCGTCACCGCCGGCGGCCGCTGGTCCACCGAGGACAAGAACGGTTCACGCACGGCGGGCATCTCAAGCGGCTTGAACGGCCCGGCCGCTCCGGTCGGCCTGATCGATGTGCTGTACCTGAACCTGCTCGGCATCCAGCGGCACTCCGTGTCGGGCTCGCGTTCTGAGGACCAATTCTCGCCGCTGCTGAGTCTTCAGTACGACTTCGGCCGCGACTCGATGGTGTATCTGTCCTGGGCCAAGGGCGACAAGTCCGGCGGCTTCGACGCGCGCTCGAACCGCGCGCCGCCGTTCGGCACGTTCGAGTACGAGCCCGAAGAGGCGACGGCCTATGAGCTCGGTCTGAAGACCAATGTCTCGGCCGCTGCGCAGATCAACGCCGCGATCTTCTATACCGACTACAAAGACCTTCAGACCAGCGCTTTCGACGGCCGGCTCGGCTTCAATGTCGGCAATGGCAGCGCCAAGGTGCAGGGCATCGAGATCGAGGGTCGCTGGCAGGCGACCGATCGATTGTTCCTGGCAGGCTCGGTCGCCTATCTCGATTTCGAGTGGAGCCGCTTCGACGGCCAGTGCTATTTCGCAGCGCCGGCCACGCTGTTCGCGACCGCTCCGCGCGTCGCGGGCAACTGCGTCTATGACGGCTTCGACAACCAGCTCGCACCGGATCTGACCGGCGTCGTCTCGGCAGATTACACCTGGCCGATCGGCGATCGCTTCCGGCTCAACACCGTGGTTGACGTGCTGTACTCAGCCGACTACCTGACTTCGCTGACGCTGGATCCGGCCAGCGCGCAGGATGCCTACACCAAGCTCAATGCGCGGATCGCGTTCGGCCCGGCCGAAGGCAACTGGCAGCTGGCGCTGATCGGGCGGAACCTGACCGACGAACAGGTCGTCAGTTACTCGGGCGACGTACCGCTCGCGGGTTCGATCTTCGCGGCGCGCAGCTACTACGGCTTCGTCGATCCGCCGCGGACGCTGGCGATCGAGGCCATGGTCAGGTTTTGACCGGAAGGGCCGGCATTGCTGCCGGCCCTTCTGTTGTCAGTGCTTTCGCCCGGACTGTGTGTTCGCCCGGACAGGGCTTACGCCGCGACCATCGTGACCCGACCTTCGTCCAGATCGTAGTAGCCTGCGACGATGTTGGCTTTGCCGGACTTCACCGCGTCGTTGATGATCGAGCTCTTCACCAGGATCTCCTTGACGGTCTCGCGCGCATTCACGCGCACCGCCTGCGGTACCTTCTTCTTGTCGATGCCCTTGACGTAGGGTCCGATCTTGTCGGCCAGTGCCTGGATATTGCCCGGCAGCTTGTCACCACCTGCTGCAACGTCCATCGCTGCCTTCACGGCACCGCACTCCTCGTGACCGAGCACCATGATGGTCTTGCAGCCGAGCACGGCGACGCCGAACTCGAGTGAGCCCAGAATCAGCGGGTCGACAACGTTGCCGGCCACGCGCATCACGAACAGGTCGCCGACCCCCTCGTCGAACAGGATCTCCGGTGCAACGCGACTGTCGGCGCAGGAAATGATCGCCGCATACGGGCTCTGCCCTTCCGACTCGGTTTCCTTGCGTCGATCCGATCCGCGGTTCGGGCCCATCGCCTTGCCGGCGATGTAGCGAGCATTGCCGTCCATCAAGCGCTCGAGCGCCTGCGTGGGGTCCGTTGGAACCGGCGACGAGGCCTTGGCCGAGGCGGCATTCGACGCGGCCAGCCCGGCAACGCCGAGACCGGTCAGTGTCGCAACACCGAGGCCGGCACCGACCAGGGCTGAGCGGCGGGAAACGTCAATCTTCTCTTGCTTAGCAACTGGGCACATGGTTCGTCTTACTCCTTCAGATGGCACGGACCGACTCCGGCTTCAGCGCGGTTCCGGCAGCGTTTTTTGCTGCGCGACCATACCATCGGTCCGCAATTCTCAGCCAGCAATTCAGGGCCGCCGGAATCCTGATCGTTATCTTGTAGCATTGCGCGCGGCGAGCACTGCGAGGATTCCGTCCCCTTCGACACGCGTTCGAAATCCGACCGCGCCCAGTCGCTGTGCGACTTCATTCGATACATCCCGCCCGCTGGTCAACCGGTTCGGCGCACCCGTGTAATGAAACATGCTTCCGCCGGGCTTCAGCACCGCTGCGAGCTGCGCGTAGAAAGACTTCGAATACAGTTCACCGGCAATTCCGAAGCGCGGCGGATCGTGCAGGATTGCGTCGAAAGACGCGTGCGGAAGCTCGCCGATCTGTTGGGTGATATCCGCATGACTCAGCACATGGCGCTCATCCGGTGCTGGCGACCAGGGATTCAGGCTACGCAACCACAGGACATCAGCGTGCTTCTCAAAGGATTGCACGCTCGCTGCGCCGCCGGCCAGACACCAGGCCGCAAAGTAACCGAGCCCGCCGCAGGTATCGAGAATCCGTTTGCCGCCGGGCCGGATCAGATGCACCTTCCGCCCGGCGTCGGCATACGGTGAGACCTTCGCGGTGGGCAGCATCTTGATGCCGTCGATCTCGAACGTCGGCGGACCCCATTCGGTCGGTACGAGCTTGATCAGCGCCGATGAATAGCGCGACACCGACGCGAACGCGGCGCCATCCCAGTAGCAGATGGTTCGATCGCGGCAGGTTTCGAGATACGGGTATTCGATGCCGTGCGCGCGCCAGCAGGTGACATCGATCTCTATCGTCGTTTCTGAACGCTGCAGATCGAGCGAACAGACGAGCGACCGCCGCCCGCTCTGGCGCGCACTTTGCATCGCCGCAGCTACCGTCGCCGTCAGCAGCGGCGGCCTCACGCCGCCGGGCCGGTCCCGAGTAACCGATCGACCAAGCGACTGGTATGCGCGCTGGCGCGAGTCCGTTTAGCTACCAGTGAATAAACGGCCGGCACGACGAACAGCGTCAGAACCACGGACACGAGCGTGCCGTAAAAGACCACAATGCCGATGGGTCGCCGCTGCTCGGCGCCGGCGCCGGTTGCAAGCAGGAACGGTATCGCACCAAAGGCCGTGCACAGGCTCGTCATCAGCACCGGGCGCAGGCGAGTGGTCGCCGCTTCGACGACGGCCTCGGTGAACTCAAGGCCGCGATCGCGCAGCTGGTTTGCGAACTCGACGATCAACACGCCGTTCTTGGCGGCAATGCCGATCAGCATCACGACCGCGATCTGGCTGAAGATGTTGATGCTCATGCCATGCAGCTTGAGGCCAAACACGGCGCCCAGCAGCGCGAGCGGTACCGTCACCATGATGATCGCCGGATGGATGAAACTCTCGAACTGCGCGGCCAGCACCAGAAACACGATCATCACCGCGAACAGGAAGGTGAAGTAGAGCTGGCCACCGCTGCGCACGAAGTCGCCGCTCTCGCCGTCCCACATCAGCGTCGCACCTTCGGGCAACTCGGCTCTGACAGTCTCTTCAAACCACTTGACCGCCTCGCCCATGCTGTAGCCCTCGGCAAGATCCGCCGAGATCTCGAAGGCGCGCAGGCGATTGAACCGTGACAACTCGGTCGGCCCGGTGGTCTCTGTCAGCCGTACGATGTTCGCGAGCGGAATCAGCTCGCCGCTGCGATCCGAGCGCACCTGGATATTGGTCAGGTCCGAGAACGTTGCGCGATCCTCGCGGTCTGCCTGCAGGATCACGTTGTACTCGCGACCGCGGTCGATGAACGTCGTGACGATGCGCGAGCCGAGCACGGTTTCAAGCGTGCGCCCGACCGTCTGCAGCGACACGCCGAGGTCGGCCGCGCGGTTGCGATCGATCGCCACGTTGACCTGCGGCTTGCTCGCCTTCCAGCTTGAATCCACGCCAGTCAATCCGGGATTCGCCTCGGCGATCGGCGTCAGCTTCGCCGACCACTCGGCGAGGCGCTCGTAATCGGGCCCACCGATCACGGCCTGCACCGGCGAGCCAAAGCCGACGCGCAAGCTCCCTGGCGTGATCGGGAACGCGCGCACGCCCGGCAGCTTGCCCAGTTCGCGCACCAGTCCGCGCGCGATCTCCTGGGCGCTGCGCTGTCGATCCCGCCAGTCGACCAGCACCACGATTACCCGCGCCGTGTTGACGGCGCCCGTGCCGCCGCCAAAGCCGCCTGGCATCCGGAACACCACCCGCTGGATCTCGCCCTTGTCCATTTCGCGCTGCAGCACCGCCTCGATGCGCCGGCCGTATTCCTCGGTGTAGGCGAAACTCGCGCCTTCCGGCCCGGTCATGCTGATGAACACGCGCCCGACATCAGCCGTCGGCGAGAACTCCTCGGGAATGCTGCGGAACGTCACCGCCCCCAGCACAGACAGTCCCAGCACACCGCCGACGATCAGCCAGGGCCGGCCGATCAGCTGCCGCAGCCTGCGGTCATAGGCCGCTGCGAGACGATCGAACCAGACTCCGATGCGTCGCGCGACGGCCGAGTGACGGCTGCGATCCTCGGGCGGCAGCTTCGAGGCCATCATCGGCGTCAGCGTCAGGGCCACCAGCGCCGAGAACAGCACCGCGGCCGCAAGCGTCAGCCCAAATTCACGAAAAAGCCGGCCGACATCGCCGGGCAGGAACGAAATCGGCACGAACACCGCGGCAAGGGTCAAAGTCGTTGCGATCACGGCAAAACCAATCTCGCGACTGCCGTTCACGGCTGCAACGATCGGCGACTCATGCTGTTCGGCGCGACGATAGATGTTCTCGAGCACTACGATCGCATCGTCGACGACCAGACCGATGGCGAGCACGAGGCCGAGCAGCGTCAGCACGTTGATCGAATAACCGAGCGCGTACATCGCGATCGCCGCAGCGGTGATCGACACCGGGATCGTGATCGCCGGGATCAGCGTGCTGCGCAGCGTGCCGAGGAACGAGTAGATCACCAGCAGCACGGAACCGAAGGCGAACACGATCGCGATCAGCACCTCGCGAAGTGCTGCTTCGATGGCGACGCCGTTGTCGACGTTGATCAGCAGCTCCGCGCCATCGGGCAGTTCGTCGGTGATCCGTTGTACTTCGGCACGCACGCCGCGCACGACATCGAGCACGTTGGCCTTCGACTGCGCCTCGATACCCATCCCGACGCCCGTGCTGCCATCGGTCCGCAGCAGCGTGCGCTCGTCCTCGGCACCGAGCCGCACCTCGGCAACCTCGCCGAGCCGCACCAGGTGGCCCGCCGCACCGCGACCAATGACGAGGGCACGAAAGTCCGCCTCGGTATCGAGCCCGACCTCGGTGCGCAGCGAGAACTCGCGCTGCGTCGATTCAATCCGCCCGGCCGGCAGCAACACGTTCTCGCGCCGCAGCGCACTCTCGATGTCGCTGACCGTCAGCTGCCGTGCCGCGAGCGCCTGCCGGTCGAGCCAGATCCGCATTGCGGCGCGCCGGCCGCCAGAGACGCTCGCACGCGCCACACCGGGCACAACCGACAGTCGATCGACGATGTAGCGCTCGACGTAATCGGTCGCCTCGAGCGGTGTCATCGCCGGTGCGCGGAAATTCAGGAACATGACCGACTCGGCGCCGGCATCGGCCTTGGTGACCTGCGGCGGATCGGCCTCCGGCGGCAGCGTTGCCAGTACGCGGGCGATGCGGTCCCGGACATCATTGGCGGCGGCGTCGATGTCGCGCTCGACATCGAATTCGATGCGGATGCTGGAGCGCTCGTCCTCGCTGTCGGACTCGAGTTTGATGACTCCCTCGATGCCGCCGACCCGCTCTTCGATCGCCTGCGTGATCTTGCTCTCGACGACCGCCGCGGAGGCGCCGCGGTACACCGTGTTGATCGAGACGACCGGGCGGCTGATGTCGGGATACTCGCGGACCGTCAAGCGCTCGAGTGAGACCAGTCCGAAGATCACCAGCAGCAGCGACAGCACGGTTGCGAACACCGGCCGCCGGATGCAGAACTCTGACAGCGTCATGGGCGGGCCGGCTCCGCCGGCGGCGCGGTGCCCGCCTCGATCACGGCTGCACCGTCGCGAGTGCGGAACGTGCCGTCGACAATCACGCGTTCGCCATCGGTCAGGCCCTGCAGGATGGCCACAAAACCAGGCTGACGCAGGCCTGCCGTGACTTCACGGCGCTCGGCACGTCCGTTATTGACCACGAAAACGTAGTTCCGACCGTCCTCAGGTACCAGCGCCTGCTCGGGGAGCACCAGCATCGACGTCTCGGAACCCCGCAGCGTGACGCTCATGAACATGCCGGGCTTCAGCAGTCGCTGCGGGTTGGGGAGTTCCGCGCGCACCGCGACCGAGCGGGTCAGGGGATCGACACGCGGCGAAATTGTCGCGACCTTGCCGACGAAGATTCGCTCACTGAGACCATCCACGCGCGCCTCGATCGGAAGACCCGGTGCGAGGTCCGACAGAAAACTCTGCGGCACCGTGAACTCGAGCTTGATCACGGAAGTGTCGTCGAGCGTGGTGATGACCGCACCAGGATTCACGAGGCCCCCGACGCTGACCTGGCGAAATCCCGCCTGACCATCGAACGGCGCACGGATCACCGTGTCGGCCAGCCGTGCACGCGCCGCACTGAGCCGCGCCTCGGCCGTCTTGACCGCAGTTTCAAGCTGGTCGAGTTGCGCGCGGGACAATGCCGCCGTCACGGCCAGATCTCGGCCGCGCGCGAACTGATTGCGGCTCTCCGCAAGATTTGCTTCTGCTTCGGCGAGATCAGCTGCGGTCTGCGCACGGTCCAGTTCGACCAGCACTGTACCGCGCTTGACCCGCTCGCCATCATCGAAGCGGATCGCCTCGATCCGGTTCGACACCTTGGCCGTGATCTCGACCGACTCGTTCGCAAGCGCCGTGCCCACCGCCTCGATCTCGACGCCCAGTTGCTGCCGCTCAGGCATCGCCGTGACGACGGTCAGCGGCGGTGGACCGGCCGGCGGGCCGCCCGCAGGCGCTGGCTGGCCGCCACAGCCGGCGATCACCAGGGCAGCCGTCAGGGTTGCGGCCAGGAGCTTGAACAGATGCATGGCGCGCAGCCTACCTCAGCTGGCTGCCTCCAGCGACTCTGCAATTACTGCATCACAAAACCTCAGGCCGCGATGCCCTGGGCCTGCAGGTACTCGTCGTAGCTGCCGCGGTAATCGACAATCGCGCCGCCCGGTTGCATCTCGAGGATGCGCGTTGCCAGACCGCCGACCAGTTCCCGGTCGTGTGACACGAAGATCAAGGTCCCGGGATACTTCTCGAGTGCGATCTGCAGCGACTCGATCGTTTCCATGTCCATGTGGTTGGTGGGCTCGTCCAGCAGCATGACGTTCGGCTGCGTCAACGTCAGCTTGCCGTAGATCATGCGACCCTTCTCACCACCGGACAGCACCGTGACCGGCTTCTTGGTTTCATCGCCGGAGAACAGCATCCGCCCGAGTGTCGCGCGCACAATCTGGTCATCGCTCGGCACCTGCCACTCGCCCATCCACGTGAACAAATCGACTTTGCGGGCGAACTCGGTCTGCGGATCCTGTGGCATATGGCCAACGTCGGCATTCTCCACCCACTTGATGCCGCCATGACTCGGCGTCAGTTCGCCGGCCAGGCAGCGCAGCAGTGTCGTCTTGCCGATGCCGTTCGGGCCGATGATCGCGATGCGCTCACCGGCCTCGACTTCGAAGCTCAACTTCGCAAGCACTGGCGCGTCCGCACCCGGGTACGTAAAGCCGAGCTTCTCGACCGACACGCAGGAGCGATACAGCTTCTTCGCCTGCTCGAAGCGGATGTAGGGGTTCTGCCGTGACGAGGGCTTCATCTCCTCGATGCGGATCTTGTCGATCTGCTTGCGGCGCGAGGTCGCCTGCCGCGCCTTCGAGGCATTGGCCGAGAATCGCCGCACGAACTCCTGCAGCTCTGCCACGCGGTCCTTGGCCTTGGCATTGGCCGCCGCGACGCGCTCGCGGGCCTGGGTCGAAGCGAGCATGAAGTCGTCATAGTTGCCGGGGTAGATGCGCAGCTCGCCGAAATCAAGGTCGGCAATATGCGTGCAGACCTGGTTCAGGAAGTGACGATCGTGACTGATGATGATCATCGTCGCGTCGTAGTTGTTCAGCTCACCTTCGAGCCAGCGAATCGAATTGATGTCCAGGTTGTTGGTCGGCTCATCGAGCAAAAGCACGTCCGGCTTCGAGAACAGCGCCTGCGCCAGCAGCACGCGTAGCTTCCAGCCCGGCGCGACCTCGCGCATCGGCCCATTGTGCAGCGACTCGGCAATGCCCGCGCCGGCCAGAATGCTGCCAGCGCGCGCTTCGGCGTTGTAGCCACCGTATTCGGCGAACCTGGCCTCGAGATCCGCGGCGCGCATGTAGTCGTTGTCGGTCGAATCGGGATCGGCGTAGATCGCGTCGCGCTCGCGCATGGCATTCCACATCTCGACGTGCCCCTGCATGACCACATCGAGCACGCGCTCGTCTTCGTAGGCAAACTGGTTCTGGTTCAGCTTGCCGAGACGCATGCCGGTCTGCAGCATGACCTCGCCCGAACTCTGTTCGAGCTCGCGGCCGAGGATTTTCATCAGCGTGGACTTGCCGCAGCCGTTGGCGCCGATCAGGCCATAGCGGTTGCCGTCCGAGAACTTGACGGTGACGTTCTCGAACAGCGGCTTGGCGCCGAACTGGATGGAAATATGGGACGTGGACAGCATCGCGGGGGCGCGACGGTAGCAGAAAACGCGCGGACACGTCGATGCGGCTCTGCGCCGTGCAGTCGCGGGCTGCCAGCCGGCTCGCGGCAGGTTAGGCTTGCTGACTTATGACAGACCCTACCCGCCGCCCCGCCGTCGCCCCTGTCGGCCAAGGCAATCCGCTGCTCGAGATCGCGATCACGATCATCGTGCCGGCCGTAGTCCTGATGCAGCTGAGCAGTGCCGAACGGCTCGGCACGACCGGTGCGCTGCTGCTGGCGCTGTCGTTTCCGATCGGCTGGGGCATCCGCGATGCCATCACGCGGCGCAAGCTCAGCTGGCTCGCGCTGCTCGGCGTCGTCAGCACCTTGCTGACCGGCGGCATCGGCCTGCTGAAGGTCGACCCGTACTGGCTCGCGGTCAAGGAGGCGGCGATTCCTGCGCTGATCGGGCTCGCCGTGCTCGGCTCGAGCTGGACTCGTTGGCCGTTGATCAGGGTGCTGGTGTTCAATCCGCAGCTGTTCAACGTGCCGAAGATTGAGGCGGCGCTGCAGGAACGCGGCACCCGGACCCGATTCGATGAGCGGCTGCGCCGCGGCACGCTTGGCCTTGCCGGCACCTTCGCGTTCTCGGCGGTCATGAACTTCGTACTGGCACGCTGGATCGTCAGAAGCCCGGCCGGTACCGAGGCGTTCAACTCGGAACTCGGCCGGCTGACGCTGCTCAGTTATCCCGCCATCGCACTGCCGTCAATGGCCATGATGATGGGGCTGATGTGGTGGCTCGCGCACAGCGCCAAGGCCCTGACCGGCCTCGGGCTGTCGGAAATGCTGCAGCAGAAGTGATCGTGCGCACGCTGTGAACCATGTGGGCCCGCATTCTCAAGATCCTGCATCAGCTCGGCGCGGTCGGTGTGATGGGTTCACTCGCCTGCTGCGTGGTGCTCGTCAGCACCGCGCCAAAGGATTCGCTGGCCGGCTACGCCGCGGTGCGCGCCGGCATTGATGCCATCGCGAGTTGGATCCTGATGCCCTCGCTGATGATCACGCTGATCAGCGGGCTGCTCGCGATCGCCGTAACCAAAGCGTTTATGGACACCGGCTGGGCCTGGATCAAAGCACTGCTTGGGCTCGTGATGTTCGAAGGTACGCTGCTGACGATCCAATCGAGCGCCACACGGGCCAACGAACTCGCGGCCGCGGCGCTCGCCAGCGGCACCGCCGACCAGGCAGCGCTGGCTCCCTTGCTGCGTACCGAATGGGCGGGACTGTGGACCATGCTCGCCCTGTCATTGGCGAACATTCTGCTGGCCGTATGGCGGCCGAGCTTCAAGCCTTCAATGCGCTGAGCACTTCGTCGAGCATCTTCTTGGCGTCACCGAACAGCATCCGGTTGTTGTCCTTGAAGAACAGCGGATTATCGACACCGGCATAGCCTGAGGCCATCGAGCGCTTCATGACGATCGAGGTCTTCGAGTTCCACACTTCGAGCACCGGCATGCCGGCGATCGGGCTGCTCGGATCATCCTGCGCAGCCGGGTTCACGATGTCGTTCGCGCCGATCACCATCGTGACGTCGGTCTGCGGGAAGTCTTCGTTGATCTCGTCCATCTCGAGCACGATGTCGTACGGTACCTTGGCCTCGGCCAGCAGCACGTTCATGTGGCCGGGCATGCGGCCCGCCACCGGGTGAATTGCGAAGCGCACGTTCACACCGGAGTCGCGCAGCAACTTGGTGATATCGAATACCGTGTGCTGCGCCTGGGCCACAGCCATGCCGTAGCCGGGCACGATCACGACGTTCTTCGAGCCACGCAGCAGTTCTGCGGTCTCCACGGCACCGATCGGCGTCACCTCGCCTTCGATCTGCGCGCCGCCGGCGGCTGCCGGAATGGCGCCGCCACCGGTGCCGAAGCCGCCCGCGATCACGCTCAGGAACTGCCGATTCATGGCGCGGCACATGATGTAGGACAGAATCGCGCCCGAGGAGCCGACCAGCGCGCCGGTCACGATCAGCAGATCGTTCGACAGCATGAAGCCAGTCGCCGCGGCCGCCCAGCCCGAGTAACTATTCAGCATCGATACCACGACCGGCATATCGGCACCGCCGATCGCCATGACCATGTGCATGCCGAACAGCAGCGCGATCACGGTCATCAGCAGCAGCGGCACCAGCCCCGCGTCGACGTTCCCGGCCTGCACGAACTGCACACCGAAGGCGATCACGGCGATCAGTCCGGCAAGGTTGATCCAGTGACGCGCCGGCAGCAGCAGCGGCTTGCCACCGATCTTGCCCGACAGCTTGCCGAAGGCAATCAGCGAGCCCGAGAACGTGACCGCACCGATCAGGATACCGAGATAGATTTCGACCAGATGGATCGTCTTCTCGGCGCCCTCGTAAACGACCGAAGTATCGACATAGCTCGCAAAACCGACCAGGCAGGCGGCAAAGCCCACGAGACTGTGCATCAGCGCCACCAGCTCGGGCATCTGCGTCATCTGCACTTTCTTGGCGGCATAGAGGCCGATCGAGCCACCGATTGCGAGCGCGCCGACGATCCAGGGCAGGCCGGCCGCCGTGACCCGCGGACCCAACACCGTTGCGAGCACGGCGATCGCCATGCCAACGATGCCGTAATAGTTGCCACGGCGCGCGGTCTCGGGATTCGACAGGCCGCCCAGACTCAGGATGAACAGGATGGCCGCACCGAGATAGGCGACATTGGCAAGGTTTGCAGACATGCCGTCGGTACCTTACTTGCGGAACATCGCAAGCATGCGACGCGTGACGGCGAAGCCGCCGAACATATTGACGGCCGTCAGCACCAGCGCGGTGACCGCGAGGCCAGCGATCAGCGTCGTCGGCCGATCGGCCGCGGCATCGCCCAGCGGCGGAGCCACCTGCACCAGCGCACCGACGGCAATGATGCTCGAGATCGCATTCGTCACGCTCATCAGCGGCGTGTGCAGCGAGGGCTTGACGTTCCAGACGACCATATAGCCAATGAAACAGGCCAGCACGAACACCGTAAAGTGCTGCGTGAACGACGGCGGTGCAAATGCACCGACGAGCCAAAAAAGCAGCGCGCCAGCGCCGAACACTATCGCGAGATTCGCAAGTGAAGACGGCTCGCCGGCGCCGCCGTGACCATGACTGCCTGACTTCCTGTCAGCCGCCGCGGCGGCTGCCGCAGGCTTTGCCGGCTTCGGCGCCGGCAGCTTCAGTGGCGGTGGCGGCCAGGTGATCTGGCCATCCTTGAGCACCGTCAGACCTCGGATCGCGTCGTCCTCCATGTCGACGTTCAGCACGCCGTCCTTGGTCTTGCACAGCTCCTCGGTCAGACGCAGCAGGTTGTTCGCATACAGCGTTGAGGACTGTCGCGCGAGACGGCTCGCAAGGTCGGTGTAACCGATGATCGTGACGCTATGCCGGACAACCAGCTCCCCGGGCACTGTCAACTCGCAGTTGCCGCCCTGCTCTGCCGCCATGTCGACGATCACACTGCCTGGCCGCATGGTCTTGACCATCTCAGCGGTGATCAGCCGCGGTGCCGGCTTGCCCGGGATCAGCGCCGTCGTGATGATGATGTCGACCTCGCGAGCTTGCTTGGCATACATCTCGCGCTGCGCTTGCTGAAAACCCTCGCTCATGACCCGGGCGTAGCCGCCGCCGCCGGAACCCTCCTCCTCGTAGTCGACTTTGACGAACTCGCCGCCGAGCGAGCCGACCTGGTCAGCGACCTCGGCGCGCGTATCGTTGGCGCGCACGATCGCACCGAGACTCGCCGCTGCGCCGATCGCCGCAAGACCGGCGACGCCCGCGCCGGCGATAAAGACCTTGGCAGGCGGAATTTTGCCGGCCGCCGTAATCTGGCCATTGAACGGCCGGCCGAAGGCATGCGCCGCCTCGATCACGGCGCGATAGCCGCTGACGCCGGCCATCGAGGTCAGCGCGTCCATCTTCTGTGCACGCGACAACTGCCGCGGCAGCGCGTCGATCGCAAGCACCGTGGCCTGCCGGGCAGCGAGCTGCTGCAGCAGCTCCGGGTGCTGCGCGGGCCAGATGAAACTCACCAGCGTGCAGCCAGGCTTGATCGACGCAACTTCATCGGCGGTCGGCGCCCGGACCTTGAACAGCACATCGACACCGCCGAGCAGGTCCGCTGCGCCGTCGACAATGCGCGCGCCGGCCGCCTGGTATGCGTCATCGCTGAAGTTCGCCGCAACGCCGGCACCGCGCTCGACGGCCACGTCGAAGCCGAGCCTGATCAGCTTCTCGACCACCTCGGGCACGCTCGCCACACGCTTCTCGCCCGCGAAGCTCTCGCGCGGAATACCGATCGTCAGGCGCATCGTCACCTCAAGCTTCTTGTGATCAACGCCGTGCACTCAACCCGCGCGGCGCGGAACCGCGAATACTACCTGAAACACGCAGGTAGTCGGCTTGACAGTCATTTAGCTTATTGTGGCGAGGCTCGGGAGCCATCAATCAACGGAGACATAGCGTGCTTCACTGGACTCAACGACTGCTGCAACTGACCGCGCTCTGCCTGCTGATGGCACTGCCATGCGCCGCACACTCTGCTGAATCACCCCCGGCCGTGGCGCGCGCCGCGCTGCTCGCGGCACTTACCGAGTACGAGCCGGGCTCAACACCAACCGCCGACATCACGGCAAGAATTGATGCGGCAGCGGCGGCACTCGAGCGCACCGGGCCCGCGCCAGATCTCAACGCGCGCAGCGAACAACTGCGGGGACAGTGGCTGACCCGCTTCAGCAGCCAGGGCGTATTTGGTGACGTGGACGTCTCCTTCATGACCCGCACCTTGCCGGGTGGCGGCGCCAGCGGCGGCAAAGCCCACGTCGAGCAAGTGCTGCAGGAACTGCAGCCGGCAAAGGGCCAGTACCGCAACACGTTGGTGCTGCGGGTCGGGCCGGATAATCTGCCGGCGCTGTATTTCGCGACTGCGGAGCTTGGGATCTCCAACGCGCGGTCAAACGACCTCGAAGTGAGTTTCCGGCGCATTGAGTTCGTGCCGGCGCGAGTCGATGTGACGCCAGCCGCCCTGCGTGCTGCGCTCGGCCTCGGGGCCGAGGTGCCGCTGGCGATCGACTTACCCGCAATGCCAAATCGGCCACCGTCCTTGTCGACGGTGACTTATCTCGATGACGGCTTGCGGATCAATCGCGGCAAAGACTACATCGCGGTGCTCGAGAAGCTGCGCTAAATAAAAAGGGCCCGGCGTTGCCGCCGGGCCCTCTCGTTCCTTCGAACGTCAGGATCAGGTAACGCGATGCGTTACATATCCATGCCGCCCATGCCGCCCATGCCGCCCGAAGACGGGTGCGCGTGGTCGGACTCGTCCTTCGGGGCCTCGGCAATCATGACCTCGGTCGTCAGCAGCAGGCCCGCTACCGACGCTGCGTTCTGCAGCGCCAGGCGCGTGACCTTGGCTGGATCGAGAATGCCGGCCTCGAGCATGTCGCCGTATTCACCGGTCGCGGCGTTGTAGCCGTACGCACCCTTGCCACGACGCACTTCGTTCAGAATCACCGCCGCGTCTTCGCCGGCGTTCTCGACGATCTGCCGCAACGGCTCCTCGATCGCTCGCGCCAGGATCCGGATGCCGACGGTCTGGTCCTCGTTCTTGCCTTCCAGCTTCTCGAGAGCCTTGATCGCCCGAACCAGCGCCACACCGCCGCCCGGAACCACGCCTTCCTCGACCGCCGCACGGGTCGCGTGCAGGGCGTCTTCGACGCGGGCCTTCTTTTCCTTCATCTCGATCTCGGTCGCGGCACCGACCTTGATCACGGCAACGCCGCCAGAGAGCTTGGCAACGCGCTCCTGCAGTTTTTCCTTGTCATAGTCGCTGGTGGCCTCTTCAGCCTGCTGGCGAATCGACTCGATGCGCGCCTTGATGTCGCTTGCCTTGCCGGCACCGTCGATGATCGTGGTGTTTTCCTTCTCGACGACGATCTTCTTGGCTTCGCCCAAATCGTTCAACGTCGCCTTCTCGAGCTGCAAGCCGACCTCGTCAGAGATCACCGTGCCACCCGTCAGGATCGCGATGTCCTGCAGCATCGCCTTGCGGCGATCGCCAAAGCCCGGCGCCTTGACAGCGGCGACTTTGAGAATGCCGCGGATGTTGTTGACGACCAGGGTCGCCAGTGCCTCACCCTCGACGTCCTCAGCGACGACGATCAGCGGACGACCCGCCTTCGCGACGCCCTCGAGCAGCGGCAGCAACTCACGGATGTTCGATATCTTCTTGTCGACGAGCAGGATGAACGGCTTTTCGAACGCGGCCGTCTGATTCGCCTGCTGGTTGATGAAGTACGGCGACAGATAGCCGCGGTCGAACTGCATGCCCTCGACGACTTCGAGTTCGTTCTGCAGACCCGAGCCTTCCTCGACCGTGATCACGCCTTCCTTGCCGACCTTTTCCATTGCTTCGGCGATCGTCTTGCCGATCGACTCGTCGCTGTTGGCGCTGATCGTGCCGACCTGCGCGATTGCCTTGCTGTCCTTGCACGGCTTGCTGAGCTTCTTGATTTCCTCGGTCGCGGCAATCACGGCCTTGTCGATACCGCGCTTGATGTCCATCGGGTTGCGGCCCGAGGCAACGGCCTTGAGACCTTCGCGGACGATCGCCTGTGCCAGCACCGTCGCGGTCGTGGTGCCGTCACCAGCCTCGTCGGAGGTGTTGGACGCGACTTCCTTGACCATCTGTGCGCCCATGTTCTCGAACCGATCCTTCAGTTCGATTTCCTTGGCGACGGAGACGCCGTCCTTGGTGATCGTCGGAGCACCGAAGCTCTTCTCGAGCACGGCATTGCGGCCCTTGGGGCCGAGCGTCGCCTTGACGGCGTTGGCGAGAATATTGACGCCGCGAACCATGCGGGTGCGGGCGTCATCACCGAAACGTACTTCCTTGGCAGCCATCTTGAGTTCTCCTTATTTGCCTTCGATCACGGCCATGATGTCTTCCTCGCGCATCACGAGGAGATCATCGCCGTCGACCTTGACTTCAGTTCCGCTGTATTTGCCGAACAGGATCTTGTCGCCGACCTTGATGTCGAGCGGACGGACCTTGCCGTCTTCGAGGATCTTGCCCTTGCCGACCGCGACAATCTTTCCCTGGACGGGCTTCTCTGCCGCGCTGTCGGGGATCACGATGCCGCCGGGTGACGTGCGCTCTTCCTCGAGGCGCTTCACGATCACTCGGTCGTGAAGAGGACGAATCTTCATGGATGCACTCCTTGAGCTGACTTGCAGTTGAGATCGAAAAACCGGTGCCGGAGGGAAAGGCTTGTTAGCACTCTCCCCCAACGGCTGCTAATAATAGCGGCGGAACGTCGAATTTCAAGGCCGGCTGCGAGACTAAGGACTTGGCGCACAGCCGTCGGGCGGGCAATCTCCCAGTATTGGCGGTGGTCTGCCGGGCGCAAGGTCGCGCGCCCCAGCCAAATCGCCCGCTAAGCAGGATGTCCGTCTGATCATGATGCAACGCACCATTTGTGCCGGGCTGGCCGCGCTGCTGCTGGCATCCTGGACGGCGATCGCGGCGGCCGCAGACGATTTCCTGCCGCCCGATCAGGCCTTTCGCTACTCCGTCAGTCACGATGGCGACGCGCTGAACATCAACTGGCGGGTGGCGAAGGGTTACTACCTGTACCGCAAGCGCATGGGCGTCGAGTCGCCGGATGGGCGCCTGACCCTGGCCGAGCCCGTGTACCCGACCGGCGAGATGCACTCCGACGAGTTCTTCGGCGAACAGGAAGTATTTCGCGGCGAGTTCACCGTCAGGGTCCCTGCAACCAGCGCAGAGGCGGTGGGCACCGCACTGCCGGTGGATCTGAAATTGCAGGGCTGCGCCGACGCGGGGCTGTGTTATCCGCCTACCACCTGGCGCGCCAGCGTGAAGTTGGCCGCCGCTCCCGCGACCGTCGCGGCGCCTGCGGCACGCGGCCTCGACTTGTTCTCAGCCGCGCGCGACGCCAGCAACGACTCGGACTTCCTGCCGCTCGATGAAGCATTCCGGCTCGCGGTGTTCGCCGACGGCCCTGACCGCGTGCGACTGGTGTGGGAAATCGCGCCCGGCTATTACCTGTATCGCCAACGCCTTGGCGTGACGACCCCCAGCAGTGACGCGCAACTGGGCGTGCTGTCCCTGCCCAAGGGCAAATCCAAGACCGATGAGTTCTTCGGCGAGCAGGAAGTCTATTACGACGAACTGCTGGCGAGCGTCGCGGTGTCGCGCGCGCCGGGCGGCGAACTGTCGCTGCCGCTCGCGGTGACCTTCCAGGGTTGCGCTGAAGCCGGGCTGTGCTACCCGCCCGAGACCAAGCAGCTCGCCGTGCTGCTGCCGGCGGGCTCAGGTTCCGCCGCACCACCGCCGCCCGCCCGGCCCTTTGTCTCCGAGCAGGATCGCCTCGCCGTCTTCGTCCGCGATGGCCAGCTGTTCGGCGTGCTCGCGACCTTCTTCGGGCTCGGGCTGCTGCTGTCGCTGACGCCCTGCGTACTGCCGATGGTGCCAATCCTGTCGGGCATCATCGCGGGCCAGGGCGCGAACGTGACCACGCGCCGCGCTTTCGGCCTGTCGCTCGCGTACGTGCTCGGCATGGCCTGCACCAACACTCTCGCTGGTATCGCGGCCGCCGCGGCCGGTCAGCAGGTGCAGGCGCTGTTCCAGCAAACCTGGATCATCGTGCTGTTCGCGGCGCTGTTCGTCGCGTTTGCGCTCGCAATGTTCGGCGCCTTCACAATCCAGATGCCGGCCGCACTGCAGACGCGGATCACGGACCTCAGCAACCGGCAGCGCGCCGGCAGCTACGGCGGAGTTGCCGTCATGGGGGCCTTGTCGGCGCTGATCGTCAGCGCCTGCGTCGCGCCACCGCTGTTTGCCACGCTGGCGGTGATCGGCCAGACCGGCGAGGTGTTCCGCGGCGGCAGCGCGCTGTTCGCGATGTCGCTCGGTATGGGCGCGCCGCTGCTCGCGATCGGCACCTCGGCGGGCAAGCTGCTGCCGCGCGCCGGCGCCTGGATGGAAACCGTCAAGCGCGCGTTCGGCGCACTGATGCTTGCCGTTGCCGCATGGATGCTGGCTCGCATCGTGCCGGCACCGTGGACGCTGCTGCTTTGGGCCGTGCCGGCTGCCGCGGCGGCCTGGGTGTTGTGGAATGCGGCTGCTCCGCGCGCGACGGCGGGGCTCTGGGCGCTGCGGGCGGCTGGAGCCAGCTTCGCCGCCTATGCACTGGTGCTGTGCGCGGGCGCGGCGCTGGGCGGCACGAATCCGCTCGCGCCCCTGCCGTTCCTGATCGCCGATAAGCCTGCGCTTGAATTCAAGCGTGTCAAAAGCGTTGCGGAACTCGATCTCGAAGTCGCCGCCGCGAGCGCAGCGGGTCGGCCCGTGATGCTCGACTTCTATGCGGACTGGTGCGTGTCGTGCAAGGAGATGGAGGCCTATACGTTCTCGGATGCCGAAGTGCAGCGGGGGCTCGCGAACGCGGTGCTGCTGAAGGCGGATGTCACCGCCCACAACGCGGACGATCAGGCGCTGCTGAAGCGCTTCGGCATTTTCGGCCCGCCGACCATTGCCTTCTATGGCCCGGACGGCGAGGAACGCAGCGAGTATCGAGTGGTCGGCTACATGAAGGCCGAGCAATTTGGCCCCTTGTCCCGGGAGGCGATTGCGGCAAGATAGGCGTATGTCCTCGATCCGCTTCGCCGCACTTTCACTGTTGATCGCCGCCGCTGCGGCGGGCGTCGGCTACCTCGGATTCGGTGCACTGTCGCGAACCGCGCCTGAGGCGGCTGTGGCGCCATCGAGCGCTGCTCCAGTTCTTGACGCGACAGCTGCGGCGGTGACGCGGACCATCCCAAAATCCCTGCCCGACTTCAGCCTGCAGACCCTGGAAGGCCCCTCGCGTGCGCTGTCGAGCTTCACCGACCCCATCCTGGTCGTGAACTTCTGGGCCACCTGGTGCGCGCCGTGCCGGCGCGAAATCCCGCTGTTGCGCGAGCTCCGCCAGACACACCGCAGCGACGGCGTTGAAGTCATTGGCGTGGCCGTCGACTTTCGCGACGACGTGATCCGGTATGCAGCCGAAATCGGCATCGACTATCCCTTGCTGATTGGCGAACAGGACGGCCTGGAAGCCGCCCAGGCCTTCGGCATGGAACTGATGTTGCCGTTTACCGTATTCGGCGATGCGAAGCGCCGATTGGTCACCCTTAAGGTTGGCGAACTGCACGCCGACGAAGCCGCGTACATTCTGCGCAGAATCAAGGACCTGAACGCCGGACGGGCCAGCCTCGAAGCGGTCCAGCGCGACATTGCCGAACAGCTGAAGCAGTTTGCGCTCGCCCGCGAAGTTGCGTGATCTTCGTTGAGTTGGGTTACATTGCGCCTCTATGGCGCAGCTTCTTCTGTTAAATGGCCCGAACCTGAATCTGCTCGGGCAGCGCGAGCCCGCGATCTACGGCAGCGCCACCCTGGAGTCGATCGTCGCGCGATGCGACGCACTGGCGCGGCAGCTCGGCGCTTCGATAGACGCCTTTCAGTCGAACGCGGAGCACGAGCTGGTCGAGCGCATTCACCGCGCCCCGGCCGACGGGGTGCAGTTCATCGTGATCAATCCGGGCGCCTTTACCCACACCAGCGTGTCGATTCGTGACGCGCTGGCCGGCGTGCGCGTGCCGTTCATAGAAGTACACCTGAGCAATACCTTCTCGCGCGAGTCATTTCGCCAGCATTCCTATTTCTCCGACATCGCGGTCGGCTGCATCGTCGGGCTCGGACCGATCGGCTACGAACTCGCCATCCGCGCGGCCGTCGCACGGCTGACGCCAAGAGGTCTCTAAGCATCATGGATATTCGCAAAGTCAAGAAGCTGATCGAGCTGCTCCAGGAATCGGGCATCGCCGAGATCGAAATCAAGGAGGGCGAGGAATCCGTACGGATCAGCCGGATGCCGCCCGGCGGTGCCGCGCCACCCGCGCAGGCGTTCTTCATGCCGTCTGCCGCGGCCGCCATGCCGATGGCCATGCCAGGCAGCGACCCCGCTGCGGCCGCCAGACCAATGCTCGCGACACCACCCGCGTCCCCGAATGCACACAACGTGACTGCGCCAATGGTCGGCACTTACTACGCAGCTCCTTCGCCTGGTGCCAAGGCCTTCGTCTCGGTCGGTGACGAGATCAAGGTAGGTCAGGTGCTGTGCATCATCGAGGCCATGAAAATGATGAATCAGATTGAGAGTGAGCGTACCGGTCGCGTCGCCTCGATCCTGGTCAGCAACGGCGACCCGGTCGAGTACGGTCAGCCGCTGTTCGTGCTCGAGTAAGCCCGGTGCTCGACAAGGTCGTGATTGCCAACCGTGGCGAAATCGCGCTGCGCGTGCTGCGCGCCTGCCGCGAACTCGGCATCAAGACAGTGGCGGTGCACTCCACCGCTGACTACAGCCTCAAGCATGTACTGCTTGCGGATGAGACGGTCTGCATCGGACCTGCACCTTCGGCGAAGAGCTACCTGAACATGCCGGCGATCATCAGCGCGGCTGAAGTCACGGACGCCGCAGCGATTCATCCCGGCTACGGCTTCCTCTCGGAAAACGCGGATTTCGCCGAACGCGTCGAACGCAGCGGCTTTGTGTTCATCGGCCCGCGCGCCGATGTCATCCGCAAGATGGGCGACAAGGTTTCGGCGATCAAGATCATGACCGCCGCCGGCGTGCCCTGCGTGCCGGGCTCCGGCGAACCGCTCGGCGACGATGTCGACGAACTGCAGCGCATCGCCAGGGACATCGGCTATCCGGTGATCATCAAGGCATCAGGCGGCGGCGGCGGACGCGGCATGCGGGTGGTGCACCATGCGACCTCTCTGCTCAGCGCGGTCAACGTCACCCGGGCCGAGGCGCTGGCTGCGTTCGGCAACGACCAGGTCTACATGGAGAAATTTCTCGAGAAGCCGCGCCATATCGAGTTCCAGGTGCTCGCCGACAATTACGGCAATGTGATTCATCTGGGTGAGCGCGACTGCTCGATGCAGCGACGCCACCAGAAGGTCATCGAAGAAGCTCCCGCGCCGGGCATCACAGACAAGCAGCGCGCCGAAATGGGCGAACGCGTGACCGAGGCCTGCCGTGCGGTGGGCTATCGCAGCGCCGGCACGCTCGAGTTCCTGTACCAGGATGGCGAGTTCTATTTCATCGAGATGAACACCCGCATCCAGGTGGAGCATCCGGTCACCGAGCTGGTGACGGGTATCGACCTGGTCAAGGCGCAGCTGCTGATCGCCTCGGGCGAAAAACTGAACCTGACGCAAGCGGACATCAAGCTCACCGGTCACGCGCTCGAATGCCGGATCAACGCCGAAGACGCCAAGACCTTCATGCCCTCGCCCGGCCCGGTGCGGCTGTGGCATGCGCCGGGCGGTCCGGGCGTACGGGTCGACAGCCATGTCTACTCCGGCTATAACGTGCCGCCGAACTATGACTCGCTGATCGCCAAGATCATCACCTCGGGTGACACCCGCGAGACCGCAATCGCGCGCATGAAGAACGCGCTTGGCGAGATGGTCATCGAGGGTATCCGCACCAACACGGCGCTGCATCAAGAGATCCTCAACCACGCGGCTTTCCAGCAGGGCGGTCTCGACATCCACTACCTGGAGCGCCGGCTCGGCCTCAAGTAAGCCGCCGAGCCGCTCTTCGCCGTGCCTTTCCTCGAAGTCGCGATCGATCTCGACGGGCTCGATGCGGAGGCTGTCGAGGAGCAGCTGTTTGCCGCAGGCGCCGCCGCGGTCACCTACACCGATCAGCGCGACGATCCGATCCTGGAACCCGCCCCCGGCGAGTTCCGCCTCTGGCCGGCCAGCCGGTTGCAGGCGCTGTTCGACGCGGATCGCGCACCCTCGGCGCTGCTTGAACAGCTGGCGCGCGAACTCGCTCTGCCCGGTTCGCGAATGCAGTGCCGCGCAGTGGCCGATCGCGTCTGGGAACGTGAGTGGCTGCGCGACTTCAGGCCGATGCAGTTCGGATCACGGCTGTGGGTCTGCCCGACGCACGATATCGTCAACGAGATGGGCGCGATCATCGTCACGCTCGATCCGGGCCTGGCGTTTGGCACCGGCACCCACCCGACCACCGCGCTGTGCCTGCAGTGGCTGGATCGGGAACTGCGCAGCGGCGACACCGTGATCGACTACGGCTGCGGGTCCGGCATCCTCGGGATTGCCGCCGCCAAGCTGGGATCGGTTGCGGTACAAGCCTTTGACATCGACCCGCAGGCCTTGACTGCCACCGCTGAAAACGCGGCGCGCAACGCGGTCAGCGCACGGTTGTCTGTAGTGGCAAGCGCAGCGGCACTGCAGGCGCCGGTCGATCTGCTGCTGGCGAACATTCTTTCCGGCCCGCTGTGCGAACTCGCACCGCAGCTCGCCGGCAGTGTGCAGCCGGGCGGGCGCCTGGTGCTTTCCGGCTTGCTGGAACACCAGGTCGCCGAAGTCGTCAGGGCCTACGCGCCGTGGGCAGAGCTGTCGGTCGTCGGGTCGGACAACGACTGGCAATGCCTGGCCGGTTTCCGCAACCGTGCGCTCGTCGCTCCGGTCGTTCAGAATCGGGCGCAGCGGCACCCACCATGATTACGATCTGCCCACAGTGCCATTTGACCCTGTCGATCACGGCCGCCGACCTGCGGGTTGCGCAGGGCCAGGTGCGCTGCGGGCGCTGTGCGACGGTGTTCAATGCGCTGAACTACCTGTTCGAGGAGTCGAGCGGTACCGAGGAGCTGCCAGCCGAACCGGCTGAGGACGCACCGCCACCCTCGCTGTCCACGGCGGAGGCCACACCGGGCGCAGACGACGGCGCCTCGGAAGACAACTCGGAAGCCGCCAACGAACCGTTCATGGACCCGGCGGAAGACCTGCACGAAGCCGCCAACGATTCGGCGCTCGAATTGCCAGAGCGTCCGTTGTTCCAGCTCATCGAAGACGCCGCACCGGCTCCAGAGCCCGAGCTGCTGCCAGAATCTCCGCCAGAAACCCCTGTAGAGAACGACATTGCGGCGCCGGCCGCCGCGCCGGATCGCTTCGCGAGGCTCTACCCTGCCGCCGTCATCTTGCTGAGCCTCGCCCTGGTCGCTCAGCTCGCGCACCAGAATCGCGATGTGCTGGCGACACTGCCAAGCGTTAATCGTCCGATCTCGGCGCTGTATGCGGCGCTCGGTCAACCGCTGGCACCCAACTGGAATGTGCGTGGCTATGAAGTCCGCCAGCTCGGTGCGATCGCCGATACCGACGCCAATGCCAATGTCCGGGGCGTGCTGACCGTTCGCGCGACGCTGCGCAACACGGCAGCGCACGCACAGCCTGCCCCGCTGCTGCGCCTGACGCTGCAGGATCGCTACGGCAATCGGATCGCGTCGCGGGATCTCGCGCCGCTGCAGTACGGCGCGGAAGAATCCGCCTTTCTGGATCCGGGCGGTCGGATCGAAGCGACGGTGCGGCTGCTCGATCCCGGCAGCAAAGCGGTCGGCTTTGAGCTCGACGCCTGCCTGCCGCAAGGAACAGCCGGCATTCGCTGCGCCAACGACGGCAGCGCCGCGCAATGATTCGCATCGGCCGCCATCTGCTTGGCGCCACGACTGCGCTTGCACCGATGGCGGGCGTCACGGACCGTCCATTCCGGACGCTGTGCAAGCACTTCGGCGTGGGCCTGGCCGCATCCGAAATGATCACCTCCGACACGCGACTTTGGCGCACAGCAAAATCGCGGCGCCGCATGGATCACGATGGCGAGCCCGAACCGCGTGTCGTCCAGCTGGCCGGCGCTGACCCTGCCGCGCTCGCGGACGCGGCACGCCGCAACGTCGATCTCGGCGCGCAGATCATTGACATCAATATGGGCTGCCCGGCCAAGAAAGTCTGCAATCGCCTGTGCGGTTCAGCCTTGCTGACCGACGAAGCGCTGGTGGCGCGGCTGCTGACGGCTGTGGTCGAAGCAGTGGCACCGCTTGGCATTCCGGTGACTCTGAAGACGCGTACTGGCTGGGATCGCGAGCACCGCAACGGCCCGCGCATTGCGCGGCTCGCCGAAAGTGCCGGCATCGCCGCGATCGCCATCCACGGCCGCACGCGCGCGGACTTCTATAATGGCGCTGCGGAGTATGAAACGATCCGAGAGATAAAGTCGTGCGTCGCGATCCCGGTGTTCGCGAACGGTGACATTGACACAGCGCACAAAGCAGGCGCCGTGTTGGCATTGACCGGCGCCGATGGTGTGATGATCGGCCGCGCGGCGCACGGCGCACCGTGGCTGTTTCGCGATGTCAATGCTTTCCTGACCACCGGACAGACAGCACCGGCGCTCGCGCACGCGACCCTGCGTGATATTATTCTGGCGCATCTTGAGTCGATCTACGCTTTCTACGGCGAAGATTCCGGTCTCAGGATCGCACGCAAGCATCTTGGCTGGTATAGCGCGCTGCTCGATGACGGAGTCTCGATCCGTCGCTCGTGGATGGCAGCGGCTTCGACGTCGGCGCAATTTGCTAGCGTACAGGGGGCGCTGGGGCACTGGATCATTGCCGGGCGCGAGAGGAAGCTTGGGGTCGACAGGAACGCGGCAGCGGCCTGACAGCAGATCCAACCGGCGGGGCGAGACGATGCCTGCACGAAAGAACCACAGCGCGCGCGAGTCCGCCATGCTGAACCGCGCCTCCAAAGAACTACCGCTGCGCGATCACACGCAGCAGGCGCTGCACCACTACTTCGAAAGCCTGAACGGCCATCATCCCGCGCGCCTGTACGACCTCGTGCTGCGGGAAGTCGAGGAACCCTTGTTCCGCGCAGTGCTCGACTACGCCGACGGTAACCAGAGTCGCGCGGCCGGTATCCTCGGCATCAATCGCGGCACGCTGCGCAAGAAGCTGAAACAGTTCGGTCTGTCGGCCTGAGCGCCATGTCCATGCACCCTGTGCGGCGCGCGCTGCTGTCCGTGTCTGACAAGACCGGATTGATCGAGGTTGCCACTTATCTCGCGGAGTCCAGGGTCGAGATTCTCTCGACCGGCGGCACAGCAGCGCTACTGCGCGCAGCGGGCATTGCGGTTACCGATGTCGCGGCGCACACCGGCTTTCCGGAAATCATGGATGGGCGCGTCAAGACGCTGCATCCAAAGATCCATGGCGGCTTGCTCGGCCGGCGTGGCACCGACGAAGGCGTCATGCAGGTTCACGGCATCGCGCCGATCGATCTGCTGATCGTCAACCTGTATCCGTTTGCGGCGACCGTCGCGCGGCCCGGTTGCAGCTACCAGGCCGCGATCGAAAACATCGACGTCGGCGGGCCGGCGATGGTGCGCGCGGCAGCCAAGAACCACGACTCGGTCGCGGTCGTCGTCGACCCCCTGGACTACCCGGCCCTGCTGCGGCAGCTGCGCAGCAATGAGCTGCGCACTGATTTTGCGCTGCGGGCCCGGCTGGCCGCCAAGGCCTATGCGCACACGGCAAGCTACGACACGATGGTTGCCAGCTATCTGCAAGGTCAGCATCCGACGCCGGGAGAGACGTTCCCGAAAACCCTGCCGCTGGTGTTCGACAAAGCACAGGATCTGCGCTACGGCGAGAATCCGCATCAGCGCGCGGCGTTCTATCGGGACCCTGCGACGCATGGAGCCTGCATTGCCCGCGCCGAGCGGCTGCAGGGCAAGGATCTGTCGTTCAACAACATCGCCGATGCAGACACCGCCATCGAGTGTGTGCGCGGCTGGACGACGCCTGCCTGCGTGATCGTCAAGCATGCCAATCCCTGTGGCGTTGCGACCGCGGCAACCCTCGAAGCCGCTTACGAACTTGCCTACCGCACCGATCCCACTTCGGCGTTCGGGGGCATCATCGCCTTCAACCGCAAGCTCGACCGAGCGCTCGCCGCGAAGATCCTCGAGCGCCAGTTTGTTGAAGTCATCGCCGTTCCTGCGCTCGACGAAGCAGCGCGCGAGGTGCTGGCGAGCAAGCCGACACTGCGGGTGCTGCTGCTCGGCGACCTCAACGAACACAGCGGCGCCGAAGTCGAGTTGCGCAGCGTGACCGGCGGACTGCTCGCGCAGACGCTGGACGAAGGGCGCGTCAGCGCGGCCGATCTGCGCACCGTCACGCGGCGAGCTCCGGACGCCTGCGAACTGCAGGACCTGCTGTTCGCCTGGCGGGTCTGCAAGTACGTCAAATCCAACGCGATCGTCTACGCGCACGACCAGGCGACGATCGGTGTCGGCGCGGGCCAGATGAGCCGCGTCTACTCGAGCCGGGTCGCCGCGATGAAAGCTACCGATGAAAAGCTCGAGGTGCGCGGCGCGGTGATGGCCTCGGACGCGTTCTTCCCGTTCCGCGACGGGCTCGACATTGCCGCCGAGTACGGCATCCGCGCCGTGATCCAGCCGGGGGGCAGCAAGCGCGACGAGGAAGTCATCGCTGCCGCCGACCAGCATGGTATCGCGATGGTTTTCACCGGCATGCGCCACTTCCGCCACTGAGCTCACCCCCATGCGCGTGTTGATCATTGGCGCCGGCGGCCGGGAACACGCAATCGCCTGGCGCTGCGCCCAGGCGGCGAGCGTCACCGAAGTGCTGGTAGCGCCCGGCAACCCCGGCACCGAGCGGGAGCCCGGCATCCGCAATATCGCGGTTGCCATCGACGATCTCGACGGTCTGGTCGCGCTGGCGCGTGCCGAGGCTGTCGATCTGACGATCGTCGGTCCCGAGGCACCGCTGGTCGCAGGCGTCGTCGACCGTTTCGAGGCCGCGGGCCTCAAGTGCTTTGGGCCGCGTCGCGCGCCGGCGCAACTCGAAGGCTCCAAGGCCTTCACCAAGGAATTCCTGCGTCGGCACGCGATCCCCACGGCGCGCTACGCAACCTTTACGCAGGGCAGCTTCGATGCAGCCTATGTGCGGTCGCAGCCGATGCCGATCGTCGTCAAGGCCAGCGGCCTCGCCGCCGGCAAGGGCGTGATCATCGCGCAGACGGCGGATGAGGCGATAGCAGCCGCCGAAGACATGTTCGCCGGGCAGTTCGGTGACGCCGGTACCGAGGTCGTCATCGAGGAGTTCCTGGTCGGCGAAGAAGCGAGCTTCATCGTGATGGCCGATGGCGAACACGTGCTGCCATTTGCGACTTCGCAGGATCACAAACGCCGCGACGCGGGCGATTGCGGACCAAACACCGGGGGCATGGGCGCGTACTCGCCAGCGCCGGTCGTGACGCCGGCGATCCACGCGCGCATCATCAACGAAGTGATCATGCCAACGCTTCGCGGACTGGCGGCTGACGGCATGCCGTACACCGGCTTTCTATACGCCGGGATCATGATTGCGCCGGATGGCACGCCGAACGTGCTCGAATTCAACTGCCGTCTGGGCGATCCGGAGACCCAGCCGATCATGCTGCGCTTGCGCAGCGATCTGCCGCAGCTGTGCCTTGCGGCGCTCGAGCAGCGTCTCGATGAGGTGTCTGCCGAATGGGATCCACGCCCGGCGCTCGGCGTCGTGATGGCCGCAGAGGGTTACCCCGAGGATGTCCGCAGGGGTGATCGCATCGATGGCCTGCAGCGGGCCGCGACCCTGCCCGGCAAGGTATTTGTCGCCGGCGTGCGCGCCAGCGGCGAGGAGTTACTGACCGATGGCGGCCGCGTGCTGTGCGCGGTCGGTCAGGGCGACAACGTCGGCGAAGCCCAACGAGCGGCCTACGCGCTGGTCGAGTCGATCCGCTGGCGCGGTGTGCAGTACCGCCCGGACATTGGCTATCGCGCGCTCGCCCGGGAGCGCGGCGAGCGGGGATGACGCGCGCGGCACCGCGCACGATTCCAGGCGTTTCACCCGCGCTGCGCGCGCGACTGCGCCGGGTGTTTCGCGCCGCCAGCCAGATTTCGCCGAGGCTCGCGGCACGCCTGGCGCTGGAACTGTTCCTGACGCCGCCGCGACGCCGGCTCGATGCGATCGACGTGCCGGTGATCGCCAGGGCCCGTCGCTACTGGCTGACCGGCGTCACCGGCCCCATCGCGGGACTGGAATGGCGCACCGAACAGATGAATGACGCGACGCCCGCCGTACTGCTGCTGCACGGCTGGGGCTCACATGCCGCGCGCTTCGGCAGCTTCGTGGATCCGCTGCTCGCAGCCGGCTACCGCGTGACGGCTTTCGACGCACCAGCGCACGGCGAGTCGGCCGGGCGGCGCTCCGATCTGCCGCAGTTTCGCGCCGCGCTACGGCTGGCGCTCGATGCGCGCGGCCCCGTGCAGGCGATCATCGCGCACTCGCTCGGGGCAGCCGCCGCAGTCTGGCTGCTCAGCGAGGAAGCGCGCGAGGAAGTGACCGCACTGGCCGTGATCGGCATGCCGCGCGATATCGATTACATGATCGAATCTTTTTCGCTGGTACTGGACCTGCCGCCCGAGGTGCTTGGCCTGATGCGCGACTATATTGCCCGCCGCAGTGCGGCACTCGCCGCCGACTTCTCGGTGACCCGCTGCGGCCCGCGACTCAGGACGTCGACGCTCGTCGTGCACGATGAAGACGACGATGTCGCCCCGATTGCGCACGCCGGCGAGTTCATTGCCTCACTCGACACCGGCCACAGCCAGATCACGCAGGGACTGAACCACAGCGGCACGCTGCGTGATCCCGCCACGATTGCGCGGATCATCGAGTTCGTGAGCGCGCGAAGCTAGAAACTGACGCGAAAAAAAACTTCGGGGCCGCTGGCGTCGAGGGCGAACGCGCCCGGCAGATCATTGCCGGTGATGTCGGCATCGAAGTTGATCGCCGAGTAGCCGAGCCCGAGCGTCAGGTTGCGGCGCCAGCGGTATTGCGCATCGACGTGAAAGTCAGCGAACGATCCGTCCACATCTGAGACGCCGACAGAGAGGTACTGGGCGCGACCGGTAACCGACCAGCGCTTGGAGATCCGGTAGGCAGCATCGATGGCCAGCGTCGGCAGCACGCCGACACCGCTGCCGGACTCGCGGATATTGCGGGCACGAACCGTCGCGCGGGCCTCGGCCTCGATCAGGTGCAGGCCAAGTCCCAGGCCGAGCTCGTAGCGCTCGGCGCGCAGCGCCGACCAGGTGTAGGTGAAGCCGAGCATGCGCCAGTCGATGCTCGACTCGACCCGGTCACCGGTGTTGTACCGGTCGTTGCGGAACGCGATCGGCTCCGTCAGCACGGTGTTGCCATCGCGCTCGAGCTTGAAGTAGTCCACGCGCAGCTTGTGCCGCTCGCGCATCCGGAACATCAACTCCATCCGACCCTGATCCGCGACGTCGTCCAGCGCGAGGTCGGTCTCGCCATTGAACTCGGTGCCCACCGTGCCGAGATCGCTGTCGAAGCGCGCGTCGGTCGTCAGCGAGGGCTGGAAGTAGATGCCGCGGATATAGAAGCGATCCGAGACCGGGCTCGCGACCGGAGGCGGCTCGCGCGATGGCGCTGCAGCAGCCAGCGGCACTGCCAGCAGCAGCACGATCGTTGAAAGTACTCGGTTGCGACGCATGCGGTCCTCCACCGGCGGAAAACCGCCTCGACAAGCGCCCATGATCGTACACGGGCGGCGGCGCCGGCAGCATGTCGCAGTGCGCAGACGGCGCCGCTCGCGCCGCGCGGTGGCTCAGCGCTTCATCGCCTCGAAGAACTCGGAATTGGTCTTCGTGTCCTTCATCTTGTCGAGCAGGAACTCGATTGCGGCCAGCTCGTCCATCGGATGCAGCAACTTGCGCAGGATCCAGATCTTGGCGAGCTCGCCCTGATCTGTGATCAGTTCCTCTTTTCGCGTGCCCGAGCGGTTTATGTTCACTGACGGGAAGACGCGCTTTTCGGCGATGCGCCGATCCAGGTGGATCTCGCAGTTGCCGGTGCCCTTGAACTCCTCGTAGATCACGTCGTCCATCTTGGAGCCGGTGTCGATCAGCGCGGTCGCGAGGATCGTCAGGCTGCCGCCCTCCTCGATGTTGCGCGCCGCACCGAAGAAACGCTTCGGTCGCTGCAACGCATTGGCATCGACGCCACCGGTCAGCACCTTGCCGGAGCTCGGCACGACGGTGTTGTAGGCCCGCGCCAGGCGAGTGATGGAATCAAGCAGGATCACGACATCTTTCTTGTGCTCGACGAGGCGCTTGGCCTTTTCGATGACCATTTCCGCGACCTGCACGTGGCGTGCAGCCGGTTCGTCAAAGGTCGAGGAGACCACCTCGCCCTTGACCGTGCGCTGCATTTCGGTCACTTCCTCGGGCCGCTCATCAATCAGCAGCACGATCAGGTAGACCTCTGGATGGTTCGACGTGATCGCCGTGGCAATGTTCTGCAGCAGCATCGTCTTGCCGGCCTTGGGCGGCGAGACGATCAGGCCACGCTGACCCTTGCCGATCGGCGCGACCAGATCGATCGTGCGCGCGGTGAGATCTTCCGTGGAGCCATTGCCGCGCTCGAGCTTGAGCCGGCGCGTGGGATGCAACGGCGTCAGGTTCTCGAACAGCACCTTGCTGCGCGCATTCTCCGGCGAATCAAAGTTGATCTCGCCGACCTTCAGCAGCGCGAAATACCGTTCGCCGTCCTTCGGCGGACGGATCAACCCCGAGATCGAATCGCCGGTACGCAGGTTGAAGCGGCGGACCTGGGAGGGACTGACGTAGATATCGTCAGGGCCCGCCAGATACGAGCCATCGGCCGAACGCAGGAAACCGAAGCCATCCTGCAGGATTTCGAGCACGCCGTCGCCGTAGATGTCCTCGCCCTTGCGGGCATGGGCCTTCAGCAGCGCGAAAATGATGTCCTGTTTGCGCGAACGGGCCATGTTCTCGACGCCCAGCGACTCGGCCATCGCGACCAGCTTGCTGATCGGCATCGCCTTCAGCTGGGTCAGGTTCATCGAGTTGCGTGACTGGGCCAGCTCCTCCGCACTGATGATTTCGGCTTCCTCGCCGGAATCGATGAACGGCGAAAGGTCTCCCGGCAGATCGTCCTGGTGGGCGTTGCCGCCCGCCGGCATCCGGTTGCCGCGATTCGGATCGCGATTGCCGCCGCCGCCGCGCCCGCTGCCGCCGCCACCGACGCCGCCACCGACGCCGCCCTTGGGGCGGTTGCGATTCTGGTTCCCGAGATAGCCCCTCACAGATTGCTGTCCAGAAAGGCGGCCAGCTGGGATTTCGACAGCGCGCCGACCTTCTGCGCTTCGACGACGCCGTTCTTGAACAGAATCAGCGTCGGAATGCCGCGGATGCCGAACTTGGGCGGCGTCTGCGGGTTCTCATCTATGTTCAGTTTGGCGACCCTGACCCTCCCCTGGTATTCGCCGGCAATCTCATCGAGCATCGGCGCGATCATCTTGCAGGGTCCGCACCATTCGGCCCAGAAATCGAGCAGAACGGGCTCCTCGGATTGCAGGACGTCGTCGGAAAAGGTGGCATCAGTGGTGTGCACAATGTGCGGACTGCTCACGCGGTAGGACCTCGCTATGGAAAACTCATGGTTTTTGGGACGCGGATTGCGGGATGCCAGCGCACGGCGAAGGCCGTGTAGGGGGAAGTGCCGGCAAACGGTTACACTATGGAAGTTGAGTGAAGGGTGCCTCGGTAAAGGAAATAGTTTGGCTGGGGCAGCCGCGGATAGAACATCCGCTTAACGCAGCCATTTTTAGCCATTCCGGAGCCCATTGCAAGTGCTCCTCAACACGAGAGCCCCTGATCCACACTATGTCTGAAGAACACCTTTCCGAACTCCGCTTCCAGTCCCTGAACCTCAGCGCCCCGATCCAGCAGGGCATCGATGAGGCTGGATTTACCTTCTGTACGCCGATCCAGGCCCAGACCCTCCCGACGGCCCTCGCCGGCCGCGACGTGGCAGGGCAAGCCCAGACCGGCACCGGCAAGACAGCCGCCTTCCTGCTGGCGATTTTCCAGCGCCTGACCAGTAATCCGCCGCACGCGTCACGGGGCAGCACGTCGATCCGGGCCCTGGTCGTGGCACCGACCCGGGAGCTGGCCGTGCAGATCCACAACGACGCGATCCAGCTCGGTCGGCACACGGGCCTCAGGATGGCCGTCGTGTTCGGCGGCATCGACTACGAAAAGCAGCGCAAGCAGCTCGAGGACGGCGTCGATCTGCTGATCGGCACACCCGGTCGCATCATCGACTACTACAAGCAGCATGTTTATGACACCCGTCATGTGCAGGTCGTCGTGCTCGACGAGGCCGACCGCATGTTCGACCTCGGCTTCATCGCCGACATCCGTTACATCCTGCGGCGCCTGCCGGCACCGGCAGAGCGGCAGTCGATGCTGTTCTCTGCAACGCTGTCGCAGCGCGTGCTCGAGCTCGCCTATGAGCACATGAACGACCCGGAGCTGGTTCGGATCGAGCCCGACAAGGTCACGACCGACCGCGTTCGACAGCTCATCTACTATCCTTCGATGGAAGAAAAGATCCCGCTGCTGCTGGGCGAGCTCAAGCGCAATGACGCGCGTCGCACCATGGTGTTCGTGAACACGAAGCGCGTGGCCGAAAAACTCGAGGACGTCCTGCGGGCGAACGGCATCAACGCGCAGGCGCTGTCCGGAGATGTGCCGCAGAACAAGCGGCTGCGGTTCCTGAAGGAATTCCACGCCGGCGATCTCGCCGTGCTGATCGCGACCGATGTCGCCTCACGCGGCCTTCACATTCCCGAAGTCAGTCACATTTTCAATTTTGACTTGCCTCAGGACAGCGCCGATTACGTGCACCGCATCGGCCGCACGGCCCGCGCCGGCGCGGAAGGCGATGCGATCAGCTTCGCCTGCGAGGACTACGCGATCTCGCTGCCGGACATCGAGGACTACATCGGGCACAAGATTCCCTCTGCGCCCATCACGCCCGACCTGCTCGCTGAAGTGAAGTGGCCGCCGCGTCGCCCGCCGCGTGAGCTTGCCGTTCGCGGGCCCGGCGGCGGACGTGCAGGCGGTGGGCGACCGCGCCAGTCGGACGGATCCGGCGATCGCGGCCGACGCAGTGGCGGCGCCCGAGCGCGCTGAACCAATCGGGCTGATCAGCCGAGATCGGCGACCGAATCCACAGCCAGGAAATCCTCGTGGCTGTGGCCGTCGGCCGAGGAGCTGTCCGGCCGACGTACGCCGTACACGTACGCAATCCCGGCCCGCACAGCGGCGTGCAGCACGTCCGCACTGTCGTCGACGAACACCGATCGCGAAGGCCTGAACCCATCGAGTTGTTGCGACTGGCTCCAGAACGCCGGGTCCTCTTTCGGCGCGCCGAAGCGGTGTGAACTGTAGGCCGCATCGAAGTATTCGAGCACGCCTGTGCGTTCGTGCTTGATCTGCAGAATTGTCGGGTGCGAGTTCGTCATCAGCACGAGCCGCTTGCGGCGCTCCCGAACGCGATCAAGGAAGCCGCGTGCCCCGGGCAGCCAGCCGACTCGTGAAGCCTCGGCACGGTGCAGCGCCTCGATGTCGATCCCGAGTTCGCGCGACCAGAAGTCGATGCAGTACCACTGCAACTGGCCGCGCCACTGACGGAACTTCGGCGCCAGCGCCACCTGGGCCTCGGGCACGGACAGACCGTTCTGTTCGGCAAAAATCTCCGGCACGCGTCCCAGCCAGACAAAACTGTCGAACGCCAGGTCCAGCAGCGTGCCATCCAGATCGAGCAGCACCGTGTCGATCAGGTCCCAGTCAAGGTCTTGAGCAGCCAGTTGTTGCATTGCGGCGCGTATGATAGCCGGATGAGCCGCGTCGTCGATCTGCATCTTCACAGCCATCATTCGGACGGCACGCTGGCGCCTGGCGCGGTCGTCGAACTCGCCGCCTCGCGGGGCGTCGACGCGTTGGCACTGACTGATCACGACACTCTCGCCGGCTGTGCCGAAGCGCGTGCGTCCTGCCAGCAGGCCGGCTTGCGCTTTCTGGCAGGCGTCGAGATGTCGGCAAGCTGGCGTGGCCGGGCGATCCATGTACTGGGTATCGAGGTCGACGAAGCGGCGCCGCAGCTGCATGCGGCGCTGCGCGGCCTGCGCGCCCGTCGCTGCGAGCGCATCCAGGCGATCGGTGAGCGTCTGACGCGCCGCAGCCGACTGCCCGGACACGAGCTCGCGGCAGAGATCATTGCCAGCGCGCCGGTGCCCACGCGTATGCACTTCGCCCGGTTGCTGGTGGCTCGCGATTTCAGTCCCGATGTTCAAGCCGCGTTCGACCGCTGGCTGGGTCGAAACACGCCAGGGGAAGTGCCGATCGAATGGCCCGACCTCGCACCGACCCTCGCAGTACTCGCGGCGGCAAAGGCGCGGATCGTGCTGGCCCATCCGCATCGGTATCGCCTGTCGGCAGGGGCCCTGCGGCAGCTGATCGACGAATTTCGCAGCCTCGGCGGTGAGGCCATCGAGGTCAGCATCGCCGGCATGGGTCGCCGCGACGCGGATCGACTTGCGGGCCTCGCCCGGCGCTTCGCGCTAGCCGGATCCAGCGGCTCGGATTTCCATGATCCGGCCGTTCCGTGGCATCTGCCGGGCCGCTTCGCTAAGCTACCGGCAGACTTGGAGCATATCGGATCGCGCCTCGGCTGCTGAATGTCCGAAACAGAAGACAACGTCGATCGTGAGCTGTTCCGCAACATCGAGAAGCTCCGGCAGCTGCGCATCGAGCATCGCGATCTGGATCAGATCATCGAACGGCTCGCCATGGACATGCATGTCGATGAGATCCAGATCAAGCGCCTGAAGAAGCGCAAGTTGCTGCTGAAGGATCAGATTACGCGCTACGAGAGCGAACTGATTCCCAATCTGAACGCCTGAAGGATCCCAAGACTTGTTCCAGGAATTGATCCGGCCCGAAACGCTTGCCGAGCTGATCGCGATCATTGTGTCGTTGCTGGTGTCACTGATCGGCGGGCATTTCATCCGCAAGTGGTACCGCCGCGAAACGGCGCGAGGCTCACAGACCAACTGGCAGGCACGCCTGATCGAAGGCTGCGTGCTGCTCGGGCCGTACTTGCTGGCCCTGCTTGTTCTGCTGGTTCTCCGTGCGGGTCTGGCGACTGTCGAGACCCGTTTCGATTTCGTCGATATCGCGCTGCGGTTGATCGGCGCGCTGCTGCTGGTCAGATTGGGCGTGTACCTGCTGCGTCTGGTGCTCGGACCGAAGTCGTGGTTCCGCAATTGGGAATTTCGGGCGACGCTGGCGATCTGGCTCGTGATCAGCTTCGAATTGCTCGGCTGGTTCAGCCAGGTCGAACAGGGGCTGGATCAGATCGACCTGCTGCCGGGCAAGGCGACCTTCAGCCTCTGGACGCTGATCAAGGGAGTGGTGGTCGTCACCGGCTTCGTCATCGTCACCAGCATCATCGCGCGCACCGTCGAACGACGCGTCATGGCGATGGAAGCGGTCGCGATCTCGACGCGCATCGGCGTGACGAAGTTCGCGCAGTTCTTCCTGATCGGTCTCGGCATTCTGCTGGGCGTCAATGCGGCGGGTGTCGACCTGACCGCGCTGACGGTACTGACCGGCGCGATCGGCATTGGTCTCGGTTTCGGCCTGCAGGCCATCGCCAGCAACTTCGTCAGCGGCTTCGTGCTGTTGATGGACAAGTCGATCAAGCCGGGCGACGTCATCAGTTTCACCGGCCATACCGGTACCAGCACCGAGAACTTCGGCTGGGTGCAGGAGCTGCGCGGCCGCTACGTTGTCGTCCAGGATCGCGACGGCGTCGAAACCCTGGTGCCGAACCAGAACCTGATCACGAACTCCGTGATCAACTGGAGTTACTCGGACCAGCGCGTGCGCCTGCGTCTGCCCGTCATGATCAGCTACGAAGACGATCCGGAGCGGGCGCTCGAACTGTTGATCGAAGCGGCTGCAGGTCACCCGCGCATCCTGAAGGACCCGGGCCCGGTGTCGCGGCTGATGTCCTTCGAGGATTACGGTATGCGCCTCGAGGCGCGCTTCTGGATCCGCGATCCGATGAACGGCGTCAATAATGTCCGCTCGGACGTGAACCGGACGATCTGGCGGATGTTTCGCGAGCATCGCATCACGATGCCGGTCGCGAGGCATGACGTGCGACTGGTCGATTCGCGCCCGCCGGAAAACTGACCCGTGCCTGTTGCGCGCACCGGACTGCGCGCCGGTCTGATCACCATCCCGATCTCGGACATCTCGGTCGCGGTCATGCGCTCTGGCGGTCCGGGCGGCCAGAACGTCAACAAAGTGGCGACTGCGGTACAGCTGCGCTTTGCGCTGCAGACATCAACGGCGCTGGAGCCGCGCGTGAAGCAGCGGCTCCGTCAGCTGGCCGGCAGCCGACTGCTCGACGATGGCTCACTGCTGATTGTCGCGCGCGAGCATCGCAGTCAGGAACAGAACCGCCGCGAGGCGGAAGAGCGCCTGATCGCGCTGATCGAAACTGCCCTGATCGAACCGCGACAGCGGCGTGCAACCCGACCCACGCGCGCATCCAAGGAGCGACGGCTGGAGTCGAAGGTCAAGCGGGCGTCAACGAAGAAAGGTCGCGGTCGGGTGCGCAGCTTCGATTGATGCGACCTTCAGGGGGTTCGGGCCTTGGGCCGGATCAGCCAAGACGCCAGCGCTGGAATCAGCAGGATCGCGCCGATCATGTTGACCAGAAACATGAAGGTCAGCAACACACCGATATCGGCCTGAAACTGCAGCGGCGAGAAGATCCAGGTCACAACGCCGATCGCGAGCGTCACGCCCGTAAAGATGATCGAGGCGCCAGTGATGCGCATGGTTTTCTCGAACGCCTGTTCGACGCTGTCGCCTGCCTTCAGGTACTGCTGCATGCGGCTGAACAGATAGATGCCATAGTCGACGCCGATGCCGACCCCGAGCGCGACCATCGGCAGCGTCGAGATCTTGAGCCCGATGCCGGCCAGCGCCATGACGGCATAGGCGAGAATGGAAACCAGCGCCAGCGGCACGAACACCAGGAACGCGCCCACCAGCGAGCGAAACGTGATCAGGCACATCAGGATCACGGCGGCGAAGACGCCAAACAGGATCGGAAACTCGGTGCGCTTGACTTCTTCGTTGGTCGCCGCCATCACGCCGACATTACCGGTCGCGAGCCGGAACCTCGCGCCCTCGGTCGGATTCCCGTCGCGCCAGCGCTTCACTTCAGTCACCACGCGCTGGATGGTCGCGGCCTTGTGGTCCGACAGGAAGAGCATGACGGGTACGACGTCGCAATCGGCATTCAGCAGGCCGGTGCTGGTCTCGATGTAACGGGTCGACTGCGTCAGCTGACCCGGATTGCGGGGAATCTCGCGCCATTTCAGGGATCCTTCACTCCAGCCCGCAATCGCCTGCTTGGCGATCAGCGGCAGGCTGATGACCTCCTGAACACCCTCAACGTTCTGCATCCGCCACGAGAACTGATCGATGGCCTTCATCAGTTCATGGCTGACGCAGGCCGGCTGATCGGTTTCAACGATGACGGTCAGAACATCGACGCCGATCGAGAACTCGCTCGTGATGATGTTGCTGTCGAGGTTGTAGCGTGAATCGGGTCGTAGCTCCGGCACACCGGCGTCGGTATCGCCAATCACGGCCTCACGACCCTTGAGGTAGCCGAAGCCGCCGAGCACGATCGCCCCGAAGATGATTGCAATCGACGGCCCCCGATGCGTGATTCGCGCCAGTGAGTGCCACCACCGGCCGAGCACAGCCTGGCGCCGCGCGACGCGCTCGCGGTAGCCCTCCGAGAACTTCGCGTACGACACGAGGATCGGCAGCAGGATCAGATCCGTGAAGATCACGATCGCGACGCCAATGCTCGCCGTGATCGCCATTTCCCGGATCACCTGCACCGGGATGTACAGGATCGTGACGAAGCCGACGAGATCCGCGAGCAGCGCGACAATGGCTGGCACCAGCAGCTGTCGGAACGTGCGCCGTGCCGCTTCTTCGCTGTCGAGTCCTTCGAGCGCCGCATCGGCGACCGCACTGATTTTCTGCACGCCATGGCTTACGGCAATCGCAAAGATCAGGAACGGCACCAGCAGCCCGAGCGGATCAATTCCGAAACCGAGGATCACCAGCATGCCGAGCTGCCAGATCACGGCCACAACGGAACAGACAATCGGCACCAGCGCGATCTTGAACGACTGGCAGTACAGCCACACCGAAAGCAGTGTCAGTACCAGCGTGATGACCGCGAACAGCACGACTGACAAGGCTCCCTGGGCAATGTCGTGCATGACTTTCGCAAAACCGATCATGTGCACGTCGACGCCGCTGCCGGCTGCCTGCACGTCCACGTTCGCGCCCTGGATCGTCTCGCGAACCTTCTGCTCGAGTTTCTCGGCAACTGCAATCGGATCGATCGGCACACCATTGGCGTCGTTCTCCAGCACGATCGCATTGATCAGCGCCCCGGAGAAATCATTGGCGACCAGTCGGCCGACGATACCGGCCTTCAGGATGTTGTCCCGGACCTGCTCCAGCGCCTCGGGCGTGGGCTGGAATTCAGCGTCGACGACATTGCCGGCCTGGATGCCGTCCTCGACGACTTCGATATAGCGGACATTCGGCGTGAACAGGGACTGCACGCGCCCGCGGTCGATGCCGTCCATGACCAGCACTTCGTTGGTCGCTTGCTTCAGTGCGTTGAAGAACTCGCCACTGAACATGTTGCCGTCGCGGGCGATCAGCGCAATCAGCACGCGGTTCGCACCACCAAACTCTGTCTGATGCTCGACGAAGGTCTGCATGTACTCGTGTTTGAGCGGCAGTTGCTTGGTGAACGAGGCGTCGATACGCAGGCCCCGGACAACGAGCACGCTCATGATCACGGTGATCACGGCGAACAGCCCGATCAGCAGCAACCGGTTCGCGAAGATGAAGCGCTCGAGGCGCGCAGAAATGCCCATATCGCTCATCTCGGCAACCGCCGCGGGCCGTTCTCGCCGACGATGACCAGCGAATCGGGCGTCGGTGCGGCGACGGCCGAGAAGCCCTTGCGGTCTTCCTGCACGCGCAAAGTCCAGTTGCGTCCGAGATCCTCGGACCACAATACGGTGCCGGACAGGCCCACCAGCACGATCGAACCAACGCCCGCGCGGATCGCATCCGTCAGCATCGCGGTCGTCGGCAGCTCGACGCGACGCCAGATACGACCCGCGTCCTCGCTGCGAAACAGATGGCCGCGCAGCCCGAAGATCAGCAGCTCGTCGCCGTCGAGCGGCAGCACGCCGAAGAAGGATCCGTTGTACGGTGACGGCAGCGTGATCCAGCTGGCGCCGTCATCGTCGGAGCGATAGATCTGGCCGCCTTCGGCGGCAATATAGAGCCGTGTACCGCTGGTCGCGATCGCGTTCAGGTGATAGTCGGGTGGAATCTCAGCGTCGAGCGCCAACTCATCGTCGGCGCGCTCCACCGCGCCTGGCAGCGGTGCGAGTGCTGCAGCCTCGAACCTGCGCGACTGCCAGGTTTCGCCGCCGTCGGTGGTCGTGAAGTAGGCACCGTAGGCGCCCACGGCAATGGCTCGCAGCGGGTCACGGAACAGCACATCGAGCAGGGGCTGCTGCGAGTCTGGCGCGTAACGCGCCCGGGTCCAGGTCTCGCCACCATCGAGCGTCCGCAGGATGATCTCGTCATGCCCCACCGCGAGCCCGCGCTGCGAGTCAGTGAAACTGACCGCCGTCAGCATCGTGCGGCTCGGCACGCTTTGAGCCTGGCGCCACGACACGCCCTGATCATCTGAAAGCAACACATGGCCGCGCTCGCCGACCGCAACCAGCCTGCTGCCCGCCTGCGCGACGTCGAGCAGCAGCGAACGGGTCGCCGCAGGTTCAATGGCGGCGGGTTGATCCAACAGATCGGTGCGCTCCGCAGCCCACGACGTATTGCCCGCGAGCAGCGCCAGCAGAATCAGCGCCAGCGCTGTGAAGATCGTCGAGACATTGCGGAAGCCAAGCATCAGCGGGACCGGTCAGCAAGCTGCAGCGGAACTGAGCCGGTCGTTCACAGCCGGCCTCAGCCTGTTCTGCCGGCGCCGAGCGCGCTTCAGCGCACGCCGCGCCGTTGCAGCGAACTGGGCTGGTAGTCGGCGGTCGAGCGCTTGACGGTGAAGTCGCGGCTACGCGACTCCTCGTTGTCGAGCCCCAGCGCCAGGTAGCGACCGTTGGAAACGTCCATGACCAGCTCGAGCACCGTCCAGATCGTCGGTACGTCGTAGTAATTGATGACGTGACCTTCCTGGATCCGATACAGCTGGTCGCGGCTGTCGTAGCAGTCGACGGCCAGGATCTGCCAGCTGTCTTCGTCGACATAGAGCGTACGGCGCTTGTAGAGGTGGCTGACACCGGGCTTCAGCGCCGAGTCGACCACCCAGACGCGACGCAGCTCGTAGCGCGCGAGATCCTGATCGATATGGTTCTTCTTCAGGATGTTGTCGTACTTGAGCGTGTTGCTGTGCAGCTTGTACGAGTTGTACGGCACGAGCATTTCGCGCTTGCCGACCAGGCGCCAGTTGTAGCGCTGAGGGCTGCCGTTATACATGTCGAACTGATCTGACGTGCGCAGGTTGTCGGAATTCGTACCCGGGTTGTCGAAGGCCACATCCGGCGCGCGCCGTACGCGGCGCTGACCAGGGTTGTAGACCCAGGCGCGGCGATTCTCCCTCGCCTGATCGAGGGTTTCGTGGACCAGCAGGATCTCGCCTGCAAGGCGGGCCGGGGCAATCGTCTCCTGGATGAAATACGCAATGATGTTGTCGAGATTCTCGGACCTCGCACCCGGCGCGCTATAGGCGACGAACGTCTCATCGCGGAACTTGACCATCGTGTAGGCGCCCGATGCCGTCACAGGCGCCTGCCCGATCAGGCGTGCGATCGCATCACCGCGATAGCGCAGCACATGGTTCCAGAACACCTCGACGCCTTCTTTCGGCATCGGAAACGGCACGCCCTCGCCGGCATTCAGCACGCCGTTGCCACCGGATGCCAGCTGCGCAGTGGTCGCGATTCGCTTGGTGGCATCGTAGATGCGCTGGGGCGCCGCGCCGCTGCGCCGGGTCGGATATACCAGAAGCTTGTAAGTCGGGTAGGTCGTCAGCAGCTTCTTGTGGCCTTCGGTCAGCACGTTGGCGTACTGCGCCATGTTCGCCCGCGTGACCGTATAGAGCGGTTTGTCGTTCGCAAACGGATCCGGATGGTGGCCGCCCGGCTTGAAGTTCGGAAACCCTGCCTTTGCCGCCGAAGTGAGTCCCCCATCCCAGGCGGGAATCGTGCCGGCAGCATTGCCGGCCTTCTCGGCGCCGAGCGGTGTCAGATCGTTGCCGAGGCGCGCCGCTTCCTGCGCGCTGACCGCGGCCCAGGCGGCGCCAGCCGCAAACAGTGACGCTGCGGCAATCGCCGTCACGAGCGCTTTTTTCAACATGAGCGGTCTACTCCTGTGCGGGTCCTGTGGGAGCCGTTCAATCAGAACGAGTACTTGATGGCGGCCGCGACAAAATCGCGGTCGTTGATGTCATTGAATCGCCCCGCACCGCCGAACTTGGTCCACGACGCGTCGAGCTCCCAGGTAGCCAGCAGATTCATCGACGCACCGAGCGTCAGGGCATAGCGGCCCTCGACAAAATTGCCGCCCGGTCCCGGCGTGGTGCCCTTGACGTCATGCTGCCAGGAAAAGCGCGGCACGACGTTCCAGGGGCCAACGAGCCCGGGGTATTCGAGCCGCCCGGCGAACCGATACCCCCAGGATGTGGCATCAGCGAAGCGGTTCTGCGGCTCGACCTCGCCGAAGTGCCGCGATGCCAGCTCAGCATTGCCCGACACGGAAGTGCCAGGTCCGTTGTAACGCAGGCCGCGACCGACGGGACCGCCGGTCAGGCGATCATCGAGATCCGGAATGTGCGACACCGCGCCTTCGAACACGACGACGACCTGCGACGCGTTCAGCACGTTTGCAAAGGTCTTGGTGGCCGTGAACTGCGCCTGCCAGGTGTCATGCAGGCCCCAACCGCGGATCTCCTGCCCCGCGCCGAACCGGCCGAGCTGGTTGCAGGCGTTCAGGGTGCTGGTGACGGCCGTGCACGGCGGCGGCGTGAACGCGGCCAGCGGCGTGCCTGCTGGCGCCATCGCGCCGAGCAGCCCGAGCCCGGCCTCGAACGGCGTTAGCGCCGCGAACAGCAACTCGACGTCGTCGTACTGCAGAGGGACGTCCTGGCGATACGTCAGATCACCCTGCAGCGCGATGCCGCCAGTCTGGATCTGCGTGTTGAACGACAGGCCGATCATCTTGATGTCTTCGGGATACTCGATGAAATAGTTCGCGGTCTTGGCGTACTCGTGCGTCGCGAGATTCGCGGCCTGCCCTGCGACATTGCCACCGGCCAGCGCGGTGCGACCGGCGATCGTCGCGTATTCGAGCGCCTGCGCGAGTGACAGATCGCCGACGAAACCAAGGTTGTTGGTGCGCGAGGCGCCCACGCCGGCATTTGCACCGAGGCCGATCGCCGAGGCCAGCGGCAGACCGCTCGCAAGCCCCAGCGCCGTCGCCTGCACCGTCGTCGCCGTGCCCCACGCATTTGCGATGCCGGCTGCGCTGCCGGTACGTCCGGAAATCAACGGCAGCCGACTGTGGTAGTTCATGAAGTACAGGCCAAACTCGGTGCCGTTGTTGAAGTCCGGCGAGTAGTACTTCAGGTTGAAGCCGTACTGCCCGTCATCATCAGGCAACCGATCTGGCAGTCTCGTCACGGACTGGAAATCTCGGATCAGCGTGCCGCCGAGCGGACGAAAATCGACGCCCTGGTCCGAGAAGGCACCGAAGCCGAGCATGACCTTGCGGCCACCCGGTACCGCAAAGTCGTTGGGGCTGAACACGCTGCCCGTCGGCTCCGGGATAGTCGGATTCCAGTCGACGACGTAGATGGCCTGTGCGCTCCAGCGATCATTGAACTGCAGCGAGAAATTGACCATTTCCTGAGGAAGGAACGCCTCACGCAGCTCGGAACCCGGCACGCGCAGCGCCGAGACATCGAAATGATTGATGACGTTGATGCCATTCTGGATGAAAGTGCTCTCGCCCCAGCTCACCACTTGGCGCCCGAGCCGAAGCTCAGCCGGCATCGCACCGAGATCGAAGCGCGCATAGACGAACGCATCGAGCAAACGACCATAGCTGCCGACGAGATCTTTGGAAGCTTCCGGCAAGGGCGTCCGCTGCGTGTTGCCGTCCTCGACATCAAGGTCATAAAACCCCGAGGCGCGGACGAATGCGCCGACCGACTTGTAGCGCACCGACAGTTCGGTGACCGCCTTGAAAGCGCGGCTGTACATGTCAGTGCCGTAGTTGATGTTGCCATCGTCGATGTTGGCGGATCGTCCGCAACCGCCGTTGGCCGTGGCAATCAGGTTGCAGTCGCGTCCCTGGATCCGCCACGCCTGACCATAGGACAAAGTCGTGTCCCAGCTGCCGGTCAGCGTTCCGGCATCGTTCTGGAAGTCGATTGCGTGCGCCGCTCCGGCTCCCCCCAGACCTGCAGCCAGAGCCGCTGCCGATGCCGTCAACGCCAATGCGCGTCGGGTCCCACGAAAATGTTTCGTCATGACAACCTCTGAGCAGTTCCAGACCGTGTGCGCAGGTGCCGGTCTTCCGCAGCGTGCCCTGTTGCTGGAATCCTATGTGGAAAGTATAGCAGCGAGCTCCATGCCTCGCGCAGCGCGCGGACTTCTCTTGCAATGCAAAACGATCAGGCGTGAGTGACCTGCAGAATGCTGTGGCGGATCTGCTCCGAAAGGACGAGTTCGGCGTCCGCGGCCACCCGCTCCAGCACATCGTCGAACAGCAGCAGGCCGTCATCGCTGGTGCGCAACACCGCACGCTCGAGCAGCAGCGCAATGAACTGATCGAACAGCGATCGATCGAAGAACTCGGGCGAGTTGAACCCGTACAGCATCGTCATGCGCTGCGCCATGGACTGGCAGCGCTCGGCGAGCATCTTCGCCGACAACATGCCGCTGCCGGCCTTGCGCAGCAGCGCGATCGCCAGGTAATAGCGCTCGATCGTCTGGATCGTCGATTGCGCGAGCGCTGAAAGCTGGATCGCCCGATCCTCGGTCGGAGCAGGCCTGCGCCACGCCGCGCCCTCCTGCGCTCGCTCGATGACACCGAGATCCGCCAGCGCGTTGAGCACCGCAAGTACGACACTTTCGAGCTGCGACTCGGTCCAGCGCAGGTACAGCTCGGCGCTGACATAGGGATAGATGCGCCAGGCAAGCCGTTGGATGTCTTCGGTGCGCAGCACGGAATTGCTCAGAAAGGCGCATGCGACCAGCGACGGCAGCGCGAACAGGTGCAGGACATTGTTGCGGTAGTAGGTCATCAGCACCGCGTTGCGGTCCGTCATCCGGATCAGGTCGCCTAGCTTGTGCGGCTCGCGCTGCACAATCTGCAGCGACTCGGCGTAGACCAGGGTGTCGACGCCCGTCGTAGGCGTCACGGTAACGCGCTCGCTGTACGGGCAGACGCGCAGCAACTCGAGATACAGATCGATCTGCCGCACCAGGTCCGACTCGGCCATGACCTGCCGGGGGGTCGCCAGCAGCGTGATGGCCAGCAGGTTCACGGGCGTTACGGCCGCTGCCGCATTGATGTTGCGCATGATCTGCATGGCCAGGTCGTCGACAACCCGGGCGATCCAGACGGCGCGCGTGTCCTCCTCGAAGGGCAGCTCGCGCCAGGCTGGCGCGTGATGATCCAGGATCGCGTCGAGCTCAATCGGTTCGCCCAGATTGACATGCACGCGTCCGAACTTTTCGCGCAGCACTCGCAGGGCGCGCAGCAGATCGAGTACGCTCTCCTTCTGTTTGGGTTTGCCGGACAGTTCGCTGATATAGGTATTGGCCTCGACGAGCCGCTCGTAACCAAAGTAGACCGGCAGAAAAACGACCGGGCGCTTGGAATCGCGAAGATAGCTGCGCACGGTCATAGACAGCATGCCGGTCTTCGGTTGCAGCAGCCGCCCGGTGCGCGAGCGACCCCCTTCGATGAAGTATTCTATCGAATGTCCGCGCGCCATGATCGTGGCGAGGTACTTCATGAACACGGCCGTGTACAGCGCATTGCCAGCGAAACTGCGCCGGATGAAGAACGCGCCACCCTTGCGCAGCAGTCGACCGATCACCGGGATGTTCAGATTGATGCCCGCCGCAATATGCGGCACCGCATAGCCCTCGCGGCAAATGGCGTAGCTGAGCAACAGGTAATCCATGTGGCTGCGATGGCAGGGCACGAATACGATCTCGCGCTTGTCGATAACCTCGCGCAATGTCTCCGCATGCTCGAACACGACGCCGTCGTAGAGGCGGTTCCAGAGCCGCTTCAGCGCACGTTCGGCCAGCGTGACGAAAGCATGCGAATAATTCGCCGCGATCTCTTCGGTATAGCGGCGTGCAGTGGCGATTGCCTGCGTCCGGGTCTGCTTGCAATCGCGCATCTCCTGCCTGATCGCCGCGCGCACCGCGCGGGTGCGCAGCACCCGTGTCACCACCGTGCGCCGATGTGACAGATCAGGTCCGATCCGCGCCGTGCGTTGCCGCCGGAACTGGGCACGCAGCAGCCGGCCGATGCGCTGCGCCTCGGCGCGCGAGCTGCCGTCTGCGCTCAGCAACGATCTGAGGCTCAGCGGTTCGCCGATCTCGACCAGGGTGAAGCGGCCGTTGATCAACACCGCCAGCAACTTGCGCAAACCGCTGGTCAGCGCCCAGCCTTCGGCCAGCAACAGGCGCAGCCACGAAGCCTCCTTGCGCGGTGCACGTCCCCAGTACACCGCAGTCGGCACGAGCCGGATGTCGAGCGTCGGATCAGCGCGCACTGCATCGATCATCATCATCAGGTTCGGTGGCGGCCGCCGATCGATGCGCCGATCCCAAAAACCGCGCGCTCGCAGCAACGGCAATGCGGCGCGCACGAGGCTTCGTTCACGGCCCATCAACCGGCCGTCCGGACGCGGCATGCCGCGCTCGCGGCAAACGTTCGTGAGCAGCGCCAGATCCGTGAGGCTGCGCTTCTCGAGCACGTAGCAGACGGGCGCGCCAGACTGGGCATCGAGACGCTCGGCGCTGTCCTCCGGGCGCAAGTCGGCCCGCACGAAGGGACGCAACAGCAACGGCAGAAGTTTCATGGCCGCACCGCGCGCCGCGTAGGACGCGCCTGAGTGCGCATCAGAGATTCTTCAGGCGCGGCAGATCGAGCCCGATCAGGAAATACTCGAACTGCACCTTGACCATGCGGATCTGCGAGTGCAGACCGTGGTCCGTGTCGAGGATGTGCAGGGCCGCGTGGTGTTCACTCGCGAAGCGGATGCTGTGCTCGACCGGCACGATCTCGTCGGCCCAGCCATGCACTACCGCGGTCGGACAATCGACGGCGCCGACCGGCAAGGCCGGAATACCGTCGACATAGATCGCCGGCGCCATCAGGAACAGGCCCCGCGCATGCAGCAGCGCTGCCGCCGCGGCCGACACATAGGCTCCCATGCTCGAGCCGACCAGCACCAACTCGCCGCGCAGTGCCTGACAGGCTGCAACCAGCCGTGCGACCCGCTCGGCCGGCTCATCGAGACCCTGGTAGTCAATGGAATGAGCCGCGTAGCCTTCCGCACGCGCGACGGCGGCCAGCGAGGAAATCTTGCGTCCCCAGGGGCCGGATTTCTGTCCGTGGGAAAAAACCACATGCCTGGACGGTTCCACTCAATACCTCGGTGGCAACCAGGCGGGCAGGCAGCTGCGGTATGGCAGCGGCAGTTCCGGGGCGTGGCGCGGGGTCAGGGTAAAGGGCTGCGGCTGATCGGACCACAGATTCTGATGGTGACCCTCGCAGAATCGAATCAGGGAAAGGCTGCCGCGCCTCGATCCGAACGGTCCGTGCCACTGTCCAGGCGGGCGCCAGAAGTAACCCCCCTCGTAGATCGTGCCACGCTCGCCGATGATGTCACCGCCCAGAAGATACATCTCTTCGGCGCAATCATGCTGCAGTTGCGCCTCGCGCCAGTTCCTCGGATGAGTCTGCGCGCCACTCGACAGCAGCAGCG